>ERZ824600.711-NODE-711-length-48050-cov-9.529097_pt1 | contig 48050 bp, 45 predicted proteins | sample MGYA00519933_ERZ824600 | MGnify/ENA primary metagenome ERZ824600 (study PRJEB31778, sample SAMEA3449178) | human gut metagenome | biome: human gut; feature: human-associated habitat; material: faeces | place: United Kingdom | collected 2010/2012 ... | reverse complement strand
AGTCCGTGGGCGGCCTGCGCGCCAGCGTGTACAACGCCATGCCCATCGAGGGCGCCCAGGCGCTGGTGGAGTTCCTGAAGAAGTTTGAGGCCGAGCACACGAAGTAACGCACAAGGGGGATAACATCCCCCTTGTATATCCCCCTCACCAGCTGACATCGGTCACTGGTGAACGCCGCCCAAGGCGGCTGGGCCGTGGTATTTTTGCCACGTACACGCCGCGGCAAAAATGATCGCATTCCCCTCTTGGTCGGCAAATTCCGACAACAAATCGTATTTTAAAAGGAGAGTATTACCATGCGTATTCTGGTTACTGACGGTATGGATAAGACCGCGATGGCGGAGCTGCGTGAGATGGGTCACGAGGTCGTGGAGCAGTTCTATGAGCCCGATCAGCTGGGCAAGGCGCTGCGTGATTTCGACGTGGTGGTGGTCCGTTCCAAGACCAAGGTCCGCGCCAACCACATCGACGAGGCCAAGGGCAGCCAGCTGAAGCTGATCATCCGCGGCGGCGTGGGCGTGGACAACATCGACGTGGACTACGCCAAGGCCAACGGCATCGACGTAAAGAACACCCCCAAGGCCTCCTCCCAGTCTGTGGCGGAGCTGGCTATGGGCCATATGTTCTCCTGCGCCCGCTACATCTCCATCGCCGGCCACACCATGCGTGAGGACAAGTGGGAGAAGAAGGCCTACGGCAAGGGCATCGAGCTGCAGGGCAAGACCCTGGGTATCGTGGGCTTCGGCCGCATCGGCCAGCACCTGGGCGTGATGGCCAAGGCCATCGGCATGAAGGTCGTGGCGTTCGACATCTTCCACATCCCCGGCATCGAGGAGCAGCTGGGCATCCCCTATGTGGAGATGGATGAGCTGCTGGCCATGTCCGACTTCGTGTCCGTGCACGCCCCCGCTGTGGACGGCGGCGCTCTGATCTCCGCCGAGAACATCGCCAAGATGAAGGACGGCGTGGTGGTCATCAATACCTCCCGCGGCACCAACGTGGACGAGGCCGCCCTGCTGGCCGCCCTGGAGTCCGGCAAGGTGCGCGCCGCCGGTCTGGATGTGTACGCCGACGAGCCCGCCACCAACAAGGCGCTGTACAGCCATCCCATGGTGTCCTGCACGCCCCACATCGGCGCTGCCACCAACGAGGCCCAGAAGCGCATCGGCGCGGAGATCGTGGACATTATCAAGGCCATGTGACCTGCTGAAAAGCATATAAAAAAGAGACTGCTTTCGCAGTCTCTTTTTTTGCGCTTTTCTTTTGGCGGGCTGTGTCTCCGGGTGGGACACAGTGCCGTTTTCTTTGTACACCCCTTAGATGCGCGCAGGGCAAAAAAGGTTCCATGGCTTTTGAAAGAATTTTTCTGTCCGTTTTTTTGGACAGTAGCCTTGCTATGATGGGGAAAACACAGCAAGGAGGACATTTTTATGACAGCCATCACGATGATCTGCACGGTGTGCGGGGCGGCGGCGCTGAGCCGGGGCATACTACGGCTGCTGGACGTTATCGACGGGCAGGAACGCTGACGCAAGTAGACGTTGACAAGTTTTCTATCTGCCTATATAATATTTTCATTCAAAAAAAGCGATATCAGCTTGTTAAGTTCCCGTTAATGCTAATATTCTATATCAGATAGAGAGGTCTTGTATGGATATCTTTGAGAAGTGCTTTGCGCCGTCCCTGGCGGGGGAATTGAAGGAAAAGGGCGTGTACCCCTACTTTCACGCCCTGCAGTCCCGGCAGGATGTGGAGGTGCAGATGGAGGGCAAGCGCCGCATCATGCTGGGCTCCAACAACTATCTGGGACTGACTACGGACCCGGAGGTCATCGAGGCCGGCATCCGGGCGCTGGAGCAGTACGGCACCGGGTGCTCCGGGTCGCGGTTCCTCAACGGCACACTGGAGATGCATCTGGAGCTGGAGGCGGAGCTGGCGAGGTTCCTGCGGAAGCCGGGGGTGGTGACCTTCGGCACCGGGTTCCAGTCCAACGTGGGCATTATCTCCGCGCTGGTGGGACGGCACGACTACGTGATCTGTGACCGGGAGAACCATGCCAGCATCTACGCCGGGTGCCAGCTGTCCTACGGCAAAATGCTGCGCTATCGCCACAGCGACATGGCGGAGCTGGAAAAGTGCCTGCAGAAGGTGCCGGAGACGGCCGGAGCGCTGATCGTCACCGACGGTGTGTTCTCCATGGGCGGCGACATCGCCAAGCTGCCGGAGATCTGCGCCCTGGCGAAGCAGTACGGCGCACGGGTCATGGTGGACGATGCCCATGGCCTGGGCGTGCTGGGTGAGGGCGGCCGGGGCACGGCCAGCTACTTCGGCCTGGAGGACCAGGTGGACGTGTACATGGGGACCTTCTCCAAGTCGCTGGCGTCGCTGGGCGGCTATATGGCCGCCAGCGCGGAGGTGGCGGATTTCGTGCGGCACGCATCGCGGCCATTCATCTTCTCGGCGTCCATCCCGCCGGCCAACTGCGCCACGGCGCTCTCGGCCCTGCGGAAGCTGGAGGCGCATCCGGAGCTGCCGGAGCGCCTGCGTGCCCTGAGCCTGTATGCCCGGAAGGGGCTGACGGACCGGGGACTGACCATCCGGCCCTCGGCGCTGGAGGCGCCCACGCCTATCATCCCCATCTACACCTATGAGACGTATCGGACGCTGCGGGTAGCGGCGGAGATCTACGACCGGGGCGTGTATGTGAACCCCACGCTGCCGCCGGCCACGCCGGAGGGCGAGGCGCTGCTGCGGACCAGCTATATGGCCACCCACACGGAGGCCCTGCTGGACGAGGCCATGGACATCATCGGGGAGGTGATGTCCCATGAGTAAGGTCGCTGTCGTCACCGGCGGCACCTCCGGCATCGGGCGGGCTACCGCCCTGGCGCTGAAGGACGCGGGCTATACCGTGTATGAGCTGTCCCGCCGGGCGGAGGGCGTGGAGGGTCTGCACCACATCTCCGCCGATGTGACGGACCAGCAGGCCGTCAACGACGCCGTGGCGCAGATCATGGCGGCGGAGGGGCACATCGACGTGCTGGTGAACAACGCGGGTTTCGGCATCTCCGGGGCTATTGAGTTCACGGAGACGGCGGAGGCCAAGGCGCTGTTCGATGTCAACTTCTTCGGCATGGTGAACATGAACCGGGCCGTGGTGCCCCTGATGCGGCAGGCGGGCCGGGGAAGGATCGTGAACCTGAGCTCCGTGGCCGCACCGGTGCCCATCCCCTTCCAGGCCTATTACTCCGCCACCAAGGCGGCTGTCAACGCCTACACCATGGCGCTGGCCAACGAGCTGCGGCCCTTCGGCGTAACGGTATGCGCCGTGATGCCGGGGGATATCCACACGGGCTTCACCGCCGCGCGGCGGAAGGTCAGCGCCGGGGACGACATCTATCAGGGACGCATCTCCCGGTCCGTGAAGCGCATGGAGCACGACGAGGAGACGGGCATGGACCCGGCCAAGGTCGGGGCGTACATCGCCAGTGTGGCCATGCGGGAGGGACATCACCACCCGCTGTACGCCATACGCTTCGACTACAAGTTCTTCACCTTCCTGGCCAAGGTGCTGCCGGCACGGTTTTTGAACTGGCTCATCTACTGCCTGTACGGAAAATAAGGACAAAGGCCCTCCCCGGTGGGGAGGGCCTTCCTTTACACGATACGCCGCCCCCGGCTGAGCCGGGGGCGGCGTGGTTCACTTCTTCAGCTGAAGGGTCTTTTCGTAGGCGGCGATGACGGCGTTCATGGCGGCGGCGCGGAGGCCGCCCTCCTCCAGCGCGCGGACACCGGCAATGGTGGTGCCGCCGGGGGAACAGATTTCATCCTTCATCTGCCCGAAGGGCTTGCCGCTTTCCAGGGCCAGCCGGGCCGCGCCCAGCAGCATCTGGGCCGCGAAGGTATTGGCCTTGTCACGGGGCAGGCCGCAGGTGACGGCACCGTCGGCCAGTCCCTCCATGAAGAGACAGGCAAAGGCACCGCCGCAGCCGGCCACGGCGCTGCCCGCGTCGATCAGGTGCTCCGGCAAGGCCTCCAGCCGTCCGGAGGCGGCCATGTCCGCCAGGAAGGCGTCCAGCTGTGGTTTCGTCAGCAGGGCGTTGGCATCGTACAGCGTCAGCCCCGCCCCCACGGCGCAGGCGGTGTTGGGCATGATACGCAGGATGGGGCAGCCGGGAGCAGCCTGCTCCAGCGCGGCGATGGTGACGCCGGCGGCCATGGACACCAGCACGGGCTTGTCCGTCCGCTGCGCCAGCGTGGGGGCCAGCTGGGCCAGCACGCCGGCGATGAGGTTGGGCTTGACGCCCAGGAAGATATAGTCACAGGCAGCGGCGATGTGGGCAGCGGTGTCCGCCCGGGCCCCCAGCTCTGCTGCCAGGGCCTCCGCCTTGGCAGGCGTGCGGTTATTGAGATAGACGTTCGAAGGGGAAACCGTCCTGACCAGGGCGCGGGCCAGCGCCCCGCCCATGTTGCCGGTGCCGATAAAGCCATAGGTCATGGTGATACACCTCGTTCCTGATTTTTTGTCCATTATAATGCAGCGCGAGACGGAGTGCAACAAATAAATTCCCGCGGCGGGAGTTTCGCCGCTGCGGTGAGGACGAGGGACCCCTCAACCGGCGCTGCGCGCCACCTGTCTCCCTGCGGGTCGGTCGGTCCGCGGGTCTGACACGCCACCGGCGTGTCATTCAACACCGCGGACTCTGCGAGGGGAAGGCTTGGGCTTGTGCGGCCCGGGCACCCGTCTCCCTGTGACCTCATCAGGGGGAAGGCTGACGCCTGCGGACGAGAGGGGGGCCGAAGATAGGATGGAAGTTGGGAGTGAAAACACATGGAAAAGGGAATGGAATTTCTGCCGGTGAGCCGGGAGGAGATGATCGACCGGGGCTGGTATTACTATGACTTTCTGGTGGTGACGGCGGACGGGTATATCGACCACCCCAGCTTCGGCACCACACTGATCGCGCGGCTGCTGGAGAGCAGGGGTTATCGGGTGGCGATACTGCCCCAGCCGGACTGGCACTCGGCGGAGGACTTCCGGGCCATGGGCAAGCCCCGGTACGGGGTGCTGATCGGCGGGGGGAACCTGGACTCGATGGTGGCCCACTACACGGTGGCCAAGCGGCGGCGGACCCGCGACCTGTACAGCGAGGGCGGAGAGATGGGCAAGCGGCCTGACCGGCCCACGATCGTGTACGCCAACCGGGTGCGGGAGGCGTGGCCGGACGTGCCCATCGTTATCGGCGGGCTGGAGGCGTCGCTGCGGCGGTTCGCCCACTACGACTACTGGGACGACAAGGTGCGGCGGAGCATACTGTTCGACGCGCCGGCGGACCTGCTGGTGTACGGCATGGGGGAGAGCGCCACGGCGGAGATCGCCCGGCGTCTGGCGCGGAAGGCACCGCCGTCGGAGCTGACGGATATACCGGGGACGGCGTACATCACCGACCAGGTGGGTGAGCTGAAGTTCCACCGGGCGGACGCGCCGGGGTATGAGGCGGTATGCGCGGACAAGGCGGCCTATGCCCGGGCGACGAAGATCGAATACGACGAGCACGATCCCATCCGGGGCTGCGCGGTGGTGCAGCCCTGCGAGGGGCGGTATCTGGTGGTGAACCCGCCGGCGCGGCCGCTGCGGCGGGAGGAGCTGGACGCCCTGTACGCCCTGCCCTACACCCGGCAGGTGCATCCCATGTACAAGAACGGCATACCGGCCATCGAGGAGGTACAGTTTTCCATCACCCACAACCGGGGATGCTTCGGCGGGTGCAACTTCTGTGCGCTGGCCTTCCACCAGGGGCGGATGGTCACCAGCCGGTCCATCGAGTCGGTGCTGGAGGAGGCGGAGCTGCTGACCCACGAGCCGGGGTTCAAGGGGTACATCCACGACGTGGGCGGGCCAAGCGCCAACTTCCGCCACACCAGCTGCCAGAAGCAGAAGCGGTGCGGGATGTGCAAACACCGCAGCTGTCTGGCGCCGGAGCCGTGCCCCAATCTGGACGCGGACCACTCGGAGTACACGGAGCTGCTGCGGCGGATGCGGGAGCTGCCGGGGATCAAGCGGGTGTTCGTGCGGAGCGGCATCCGGTACGACTATATGCTGCAGGACAAGGACAGGTCGTTCTTTAAGGAGCTGGTGAAGTACCATATCTCGGGACAGCTGAAGGTGGCGCCGGAGCACTGCGTCAGCTCGGTGCTGGACTACATGGGAAAGCCGCACTTTGACGTGTTTCTGAAGTTCTGGCGGCAGTACCAGAAGCTGAACGAGGAGGGTGGCACGGAGCAGTATCTGGTGCCGTATCTGATGTCCAGCCACCCGGGATGTACCCTCAGCGACGCGGTGGAGCTGGCGGAGTTCCTGCACAAAAACGGCAGGACGCCGGAGCAGGTGCAGGATTTCTATCCCACGCCGGGAACGCTGTCCACCTGTATGTATTACACGGGCATCGATCCGCGGGATATGTCGGAGGTGTATGTGGCCAGGGACCCCAAGGAGAAGGCCATGCAGCGGGCGCTTTTGCAGTGGTCGCGGCCGGAGAAGCGGGCGCTGGTGGTGGAGGCCCTGGAGGAGACGGGGCGGACAGACCTGATCGGGTACGAGAAGAAGTGCCTGATCCGGCCGCGGAAAGGGGAGCCCTACGGTCAGCCGCCGGTCAAGGCGGAGAGGCCGGAGAGGCCGGAGAGACAGCCGCGGCGGAAAAAGGAGGCCTCCGGCAACCGGGGGCGGCGGGGGACACCCACGGCGAAGCCGCTGGCGCAGAAGGGGAAGATGTCGCCACGGAAGAAGGCGGCCTTCGCCAAGAAACGAAACGGGAAATAACGACGACAGAGCGCCCCGCTGCTGCGGGGCGCTCTGCTTTTTGCGGGGCGGCCGGGGCGGCAGAGCGGGGGAAAAGACGGTGGGACTGTCAGATAAGGGGGGATGATAAAAAATGTGACGGTTTCTGCGGAATGTTGGAGGCAATGCGGCGAAAAAAAGCTTGTGTTAGCACAGGGTTTTTATTATAATAAAAAAGAAGTGTCAAGATGCCGGTACCGCACGTTAAGATTTCGACAAGAAATCGGAAGGGCGGGGTCGGCGCCGTGCCGCTTCTGCCGTTTTACGACGCGACGCGGCACAAAAATTTTACCGGATGTAAAAGGTGAAAGACGAATGGAAAAAAAGAAGAAAATCAGGTTCATCGTGGTGTGGCTGCTGATCACCGCGGCGTTCCTGGCCGGTTCTCTGCTGGTTCCCGGACACGGGAAGTCGGAGTCGGTGCAGGAGGCCATGCGTGACGCAGTGCTCCACGGGACGAACCGCATCAGTCTGTTCGGGCTGAAGGACGTGAACCCGGCGTACATATCCTCACTGGTGGTGGTGGGCGCACTGCTGCTGGCGGCGATACTGCTGCGGGTGTTCGTCATCCCCCGGTTCAAGATGGTACCGGGAAAGCTGCAGATGGCGCTGGAGACGGCGGTAGGGCTGTTCGACGGGATGGCCAAGGGCAACAGCCCGCACCGCAACAAGTTCCTGGGCGCATACATCTTCGGCGCCGGCGTGTACATCTTCGTGGGAACGCTGTTTGAGCTGTTCGGCTTCCAGGCCATCACCACGGGCGGACACACCATCGCGCTGCCCGCCCCGCTGTCGGACGTGAACGCGGCCATCTCCCTGGGCTGCCTGTCCTACGGCGTGATCCTGGTGGGCGGCATCGTGGCCAACGGCGCAAAGGGCGCGGGCAAGGCCCTCAAGGATTTCTCCCTGCCCATCTCCATGAGCTTCCGTATGTTCGGCGCGCTGCTCAGCGGCCTGCTGGTGACGGAGCTGGTGTACTACTATGTGTCCCTGAGCTTCGTTGTGCCGGTGGTGGTGGGCGTGCTGTTCACGCTGCTCCACGCGCTGATCCAGGCCTACGTGCTGACCACGCTGACCTCCATGTTCTACGGAGAGACTACGGAAAAGCACGCACCCAAGCCCAAGAAAAACAAAAAAATCAAAGCTGAAACTGTAAATAACTGACGGAGGAAAGAGAAACCATGAAAAAGCTGTTCAATAAGAAAGCCTTTGCCCTGCTGCTGTGCCTGGTGCTGGCACTGACCGCCCTGCTCACCGTGACCGCGTTCGCCGATACCGCGCCTGCCGACGGCACCGCCGCCCAGACCGAGGAAGCGGCCGACAGCGGCGTGAGCGCCAAGGCCATCGCTTCCGGTGTTGCCATCGGTGTGGCTGCCGCTGGCGGCGCCATCGGTATGGGTATGGCTATCGCCAAGTCCGCCGAGGGTATCGCCCGTCAGCCGGAGGCCGAGGGTAAGATCCGCACCACCATGATGCTGGGTCTGGTGTTCCTGGAAACGGCTATCATCTATGCCCTGCTGGTGGTCATCCTGATCATCTTCGTGCTGTAAGAAACGGGGAGAGAAGCTATGAATATCCCTCTGAATATTGATTGGCAGCAGATATTGCTGCACTTCTTCAACTTCTCCATCCTGGTGGGCGGACTGTATCTGCTGCTGTTCAAGCCGGTGAAGCGCTTTATGGAAAAGCGGGAGAAGCACTATGCGGATATGGAAGCCGCCGCCGTGGCCCGGGAGAAGGACACCGAGGCGCTGAAGGCCGCCATGGCCCAACGGGAGGCGGACTTTGACGCCGTGCTGGAGGAGAAGCGTGCCGCCGCCGCCAAGGAGGCGGAGGCCTTTGCCCAGCAGCAGCGCGACGCGGCCAAGGCGCAGGCGGACAAGATCCTGTCCGATGCCAAGGACGCCGCCGAGAGCGAGCGCCAGAAGATCGTGGCCGAGGCCAACCGCGAGGCGGTGGCTATTGCCGAGGACGCCATGGAGAAGCTGATGGCCGCCCAGACGGCCCAGGCCTATGACGCCTTCGTGAATGCCGCGAAGGAGGAACAGAATGAACACTGATGCACGCCTGACGGCGAAACTGCTCAGCGCTTGTCCGCCGGACAGCGCGCAGAAAGAGAAGCTGGAGGATGTGCTGTCGAAAAAGTACGGCAAGGCCGTCGAGTTGGTCTGGCAGGAGGACCGCACCGCACAGGGCGGATTCCGCATTGAGCTGGGCAGCGAGGTCATCGACTGGACGGCGGAGGGCCGGCTGGAGCAGCTGAAGGAACGGCTGACCGGACTGAAGAGTGAGGGCTCCGTCATCCCCCTGATCCGGGACGCGGTGAAGAGCTGGGTGCCGGAGGTATGCGCCCGCGAGGTGGGCAGCGTACTGACCGTGGCGGACGGGATCGCCTATGTGGAGGGCCTGGAGGGCGCTACCTACGGCGAGATCCTGCTGTTTGAGGGCGGCATCCGGGGCATGGTGCAGGAGCTGCGCTCCGGCCGTATCGGCTGCATCCTGTTCGGCCGCGTGGAGGAGGTCAGCGAGGGCACGGCGGTGTACCGCACCGGCAAGACCGCCGGTATCGGCGTGTCCGACGGTATGATCGGCCGCGTGGTGGACGCCCTGGGCGCGCCCATCGACGGCGGCGGAGACATCCCCGTGGACGAATACCGCATGATCGAGAGCCCGGCACCCGGCATTATTGACCGCCAGCCGGTGAATACCCCCATGCAGACAGGCATTCTGTCCATCGACTCCATGTTCCCCATCGGCCGGGGCCAGCGTGAGCTGATCATCGGCGACCGCCAGACCGGCAAGACCGCTATCGCCATCGACACCATCCTGAACCAGAAGGGGAAGGATATGATCTGCATCTACGTGGCCATCGGCCAGAAGGCCAGCTCCGTGGCGCAGATCGCCGAGCTGCTGCGGAAGCACGACGCCATGCGCTACACCATCGTCGTGTGCGCCGGCGCGGGCGAGTCCGCGTCCATGCAGTACATCGCGCCCTATGCCGGCGCGGCCATCGGCGAATATTTCATGAACAAGGGCAAGGACGTGCTGATCGTGTACGACGATCTGAGCAAGCACGCCATTGCTTACCGTGCGCTGAGCCTGCTGCTGGGGCGGTCCCCCGGACGCGAGGCGTATCCCGGCGACGTGTTCTATCTGCACTCCCGTCTGCTGGAGCGCGCGGCGCGGCTCAGCGACGAGCGCGGCGGCGGCAGCATGACCGCCCTGCCCATCGTGGAGACCCAGGCGGGCGACGTGTCGGCCTATATCCCCACCAACATCATCTCCATCACCGACGGTCAGATCTTTCTGGAGAGCAGTCTGTTCTTCTCCGGCCACCGGCCGGCGGTGAACGTGGGTCTGTCCGTGTCCCGCGTGGGCGGCGCGGCCCAGACCAAGGCTATGAAGAAGGCCGTGGGCACCCTGCGTCTGGATCTGGCGCAGTACCGCGAGATGGAGGTGTTCACCCAGTTCTCCAGCGACCTGGACGAGGAGACGAAGAGCCAGCTGGCCTACGGCCAGAGCCTGATGTATATCCTGCGGCAGGGGCGCAGCGCCCCGCTGAGCCAGGGACAGCAGATCGTCACGCTGGTGACGGCCATGGCGCATCTCTATCAGCAGGTGCCGGTGGCCCAGGTGTGCGCCCTGCGGGACTTCCTGCTGGGCGAGTTCGCCGCGCAGCGGCAGAGCCTGATGCTCCAGCTGGAGCAGGGCGCGGCGCTGGACGACGAGCTGCGTGGCCAGATCAACGACTTTGCCAGGACCGCGCTGGAGAAATTCAAGCGCACGGGCGGGCGGTGAGCGCATGGCCAGCACCAGTGAGATCCGCCGGCGCATCGGAGGCGTACGGCAGACCCAGAAGATCACCCACGCCATGTATCTGATCTCCCAGGCGAAGCTTCGGAAGGCCAAACAGGATCTGGACAACACACGGCCTTATTTCCAGGCATTGCAGACGGAGATCGGCCGCGTGTTCAACGCGGACAGCACCATAGAGAGCCGGTATGTGGATCCGGTGGATCCCAATGCCAAGCCCCTGCCCGGCGTGCCGGCGTGCCTGCTGATCACGGCGGACAAGGGACTGGCCGGCGCGTACAACCAGAACGCCATACGGCAGGCGCAGCAGCTGCTGACCGCCCACGGCGACGCGGCGTTGTATGTGGTGGGCGAGTACGGCCGGCGCTGGTTCAGCCAGCGGGGGATCGCCATCGAGGAGAGCTTTCACTACACGGCGCAGAACCCTACGCTGGACCGGGCGCGGCACATCGCGGAGCTGCTGCTGGAACGGTTCGACGCGGGAGAGATCAGCGCGGTATGGGTCATCTATACCGACATGAAGAACGGCCTGGAGGCTGTGGTGCGGCAGGAGAGGATCCTGCCGATGCACCGGGAGCACTTTCACGCCGCCGCGGCGGCTGCCGCCGGGGATAAGGCGTATGAGTTCGTGCCGTCCGCAGGGGCGGTGCTGGACAACGCCGCCCGCAGCTGCCTGACCGGCTATATTTACAGCGCGCTGGTGGATAGCTTCTGCAGCGAGCAGAGCGCCCGCATGACCGCCATGAACGCGGCGGATCAGAACGCGGAGGAGCTGCTGAAGGACCTGTCTGTCCAGTACAACCGGGCGCGCCAGGCCGCCATCACCCAGGAGATCACCGAGGTCTCCGCCGGTGAGCGCGCCCAGCGCAGCAAGAAAGAAAAGGAGGGCTGACCTCAATGAAACAAGGTACTATCACGGGCATTTCCGGCCCCGTTATCGACGTGCGCTTCCCGGAGGGGAGCCTGCCCGCCATCAATGAGGCCTTGACCGTGGAGGCGAACGGTCAGCGCTATACCATGGAGGTGGAGCAGCACCTGGAGAACAAGACCGTACGCTGCGTGATGATGGCAGGCAGCGACGGGCTTGCCCGCGGGCTGACCGTCACCGCCACAGGACACGGTATCCGGGTGCCGGTGGGTGAGAAGACGCTGGGACGTATGTTCAACGTGCTGGGCGATCCCATCGACGGCGAACCGCCGGTGGACGAGAGCGCGCCCCGGTGGGAGATCCACCGCGCCGCACCGACCTTCGCCGAGCAGATGCCCGCCGCGGATATTCTGGAGACGGGCATCAAGGTCATCGATCTGATCGAGCCGTATCCCAAGGGCGGCAAGATCGGTCTGTTCGGCGGCGCCGGCGTGGGCAAGACCGTGCTGATCCAAGAGCTGATCCACAATGTGGCTATGGAGCACGGCGGCTATTCTATCTTCACCGGCGTGGGCGAGCGCAGCCGCGAGGGCAACGATCTGTGGGGCGAGATGCGGGAGTCCGGCGTGTCCGACAAGACGGCGCTGGTTTTCGGGCAGATGAACGAGTCCCCCGGCGTGCGTATGCGCGTGGCGCTGTCGGGACTGACCATGGCGGAGTACTTCCGCGACCAGGAGCACAAGGACGTGCTGCTGTTTATCGACAATATTTTCCGTTTTGTCCAGGCGGGCAGCGAGGTTTCCACGCTGCTGGGACGCATGCCCTCCGCCGTGGGCTATCAGCCCACGCTGGCGGGGGAGATGGGCGCACTGCAGGAGCGCATCACCTCCACCAAGAACGGGTCTGTTACCTCCGTGCAGGCGGTGTATGTGCCCGCGGACGACCTGACCGACCCGGCACCGGCCACCACGTTCTCCCATCTGGATGCCACCACGGTGCTGAGCCGTAAGATCGCGGAGCAGGGCATCTATCCCGCTGTGGACCCGCTGGAGTCCACCTCCCGCATTCTGGAGCCCGACATCGTGGGCGAGGAGCACTACAACATCGCCCGGGCGGTGCAGTCCACGCTGCAGAAGTACCGGGAGCTGCAGGATATCATCGCCATTCTGGGTATGGAAGAGCTCAGCGACGAGGACAAGAAGACCGTGGCGCGGGCGCGCCGTATCCAGCGGTTCCTGTCCCAGCCCTTCTATGTGGCGGAGAAGTTCAGCGGCGCACCCGGTGTATTCGTGCCGCTGCACGAGACGCTGCGGGGCTTTAAGGAGATATTGTCCGGCGCGATGGACGAGTATCCCGAGGCGGCGTTTTTCAACGCGGGCACCATTGATGACGTGAAGCGCAAGGCCGAGGAGCTGAAGAAAGGCGGTATGTGATGGCGGCCGTGTTCCAACTGGACGTGCTGGCGGCCAGCGTGCCCTTCTTTCAGGGCAAGTGCGTGTCGGCGGTCATTCCCGTGACGGACGGCGAGTACGGTGTGCTGGCCGGCCACAGCAACGCTGTGGGCGCGGTGTGCGCCGGCGAGCTGCGGTTCGAGACGGAGGACGGCGAGCACCGCCGGGCGGCGGTGGCGCCGGGGCTGTTCAAGATCGACGGGGACCGGGTGCTTCTGCTGCTGGACGCGGCGGAGTGGCCGGAGGATATCGACGTGAACCGCGCGCTCCGGGCCCGCCGGGAGGCGGAGGAGGAGCTGCGGCAGAAGCGCAGCATGGCTGAGTACCAGCTGGCCCAGGGCAACCTGGCCCGCGCGCTGAACCGACTGCGGATCAGCGGCAGAATGTAATAAAAAAGAGACCGCAAGGCGGTCTCTTTTTTATGTTTTTTTGGGGGGCGCCGCCACGGCGGCGGAAGATGCTGCGCCTGCGGGCGCGGGAGGGAGAGAGTTTCGCGCTCCCGAGCGCGAGTTACTTTTGTCCCCGGCGACAAAAGTAACCAAAAGCGCCACTTGAAACTACGTTTCAAGACTTCCTTGCGCGGGGAGGGTAAGTGCAAATTTGACGGTGCTGATTTCGCGGAATGGGCACGGTGGGTGTCGTTGTCGGTTCAGGGGATTGCTTGTACCTCTTGCGCCGCTGCCGCTGATGCGGTGTGGAGGTAGGGGCTGGTGTGTTGGACGCATGGGCGATTATCAAATCGCGCCAAAGCCGCCCCGAGGGCGGCTTTGGTAGGTGGCGGCTGACGCCGCCGGGTATGGGGGGGGTACCGCCTGCGGGTGGAACACCTCATCCGCCCCCTGCGGGGGCACCTTCAGCTGTGCACACCCCCAGTGTGTACCCCAAAGGCACTTGCTTCGCGGCGCGCACTGGGGTGCCCTCAAGGGGAAGGCTAACGAGGACGTGTCCTTTGATGATATAAGTTTGGTTAATGGTTGGTACGCGGATTTGTTATGCCAACATCTGGATATTCCCGTTGCCTTTCGCGACACTTTCTGGTAAGATGGTCGTACAACAGAGCCTGCGCGCCAAAAAACTTTCCCAACAAGAAATTTTGCGGCACACAGGCCCGGGAGAGAAATATGTGAGCCATAGAAGGAGGAACCGCCATGAAGAGACGACTGCTCCCCATCCTGATGACCCTGGTATTGGTATGCGCGCTGCCCATATGGGCAGCTTTTGTTACATCGGGGGATGTAACAAATCCCCTGGTGTGCACCGCTTGGGCTGACACTGCCGAGGGGGAGAGAAACTCTGGGACAACGCAGGAGACGTTTACGGAGGTGACCGACGAGACAACATTGAAAAAGGCTGTGGCGGATGGCAAATCCGTTAGGATGACGCAGGATATTACTCTTACTTCGTCGCTGTGTATTGAGAAAGCGGTTACGCTGGATATGGACGGACATGTGCTGACCCGAATGCACACGTATGAATATGACATGGTTGTAATACGGTCGGACGCAACACTGACGTTGATCGACAGCAACACGGGAAACCTTCAGCACAGATTTAATGCGGGTGAAACAGGATGGACAAAAGCTGCTGACAATGCCACAGGCGATGGTATAGTGACTGTAACAGGTGGCGTGATCTATGGCGATGCTGGTAGAAGCATCATCAATCCGTGTGGTATAAAAATCCTTAAGGGTAAACTCGAAATGTACGGCGGCAGTATCGTGGGAATTAGAAATGTCTATAATGCTAATGGTGGCGGCGTATATGTATCGGACCAATGCACCTTCAATATGTACGGCGGCAGCATCAAGGGGTGCTATGTATTTTCTGACGGCGGCGGTGTGTATGTGGCTGCGGGTGGTACGTTCACCATGAGTGGCAGCAGCGCTATTACGAACTGCAAGGGCAGCAGAGGAGGAGCTGTCTACAATGCAGGCACGTTTACGATGCGTGACAACAGCCACATTGCAGACTGCATATATAACAGCAGCATTGCCAGCGGTGGTGGAGTGCACAACAAGGGGACCTTTACCGTGGAGGGCGGCAGCATTACGGGGAGTGTGAATGATCATAATAGGGAGCAAAGCAGCGACGATATTTGCAATGAGAATAAATTGGATGTGAGTGAGGGTATTACGATAAGCTGTAATGTGAATGTGGGGTATGGCGGTACGATCAGCAAAGGAACGTTTACTGGACGGGTTTGGATTTTTTGGGAAGGAACGATCCTTGGCGGAACGTTTACAAATGAAGTTATAAACTATGAGGGGACGATCAAGGCCGGTGAATTCACCGGCGAGGTGACAAACACCTCTGGTGGTACGATTTCCGGCGGTACGTTTGATAAGAACGTGGCCAATGAGTCCGGCGCGACTATCAGCGGCGGTACATTTAATGAGAATGTGACAAACAAAACGAATGCCACCCTGAACGGCGGCATCTTCTACGGCGGTGTGACCAACGACGGCGGCAAGATCGAAGACGGTGCCTATGAGACAGTCAAATTCAACTCAGACAACGGTGCGCAGGCCAAAGAGGAAAAGGTGCTCCGCGGCCAGAAGGTGGCCAAACCCACTGATGATCCCACCAAGTCGGGGTATACATTTATCGGCTGGGAGGATGCAGACGGCGCGTATGATTTCAGCAAGTCGGTCACCGCCCCGCTGACACTCACGGCCAAGTGGGAGAAGAATCCCTCCTCCGGCGGCTATTACTACTACCCCACAACCGACACCAAGGCCGACGACACCAAGGGCTCCCCCAAGACCGCCGACCCCGGCGTAGCCCTCTACGCCGCCCTGTCGATCCTGTCCCTGACGGGCATGGTGGCGCTCAACGGGAAAAAGAGATAAAGAACGACGGAAAGGGAGCACCCCGCAGGGGTGCTCCCTTTTTTTGGGACTGGAGGGGTTACGCCGCTGCGCGGGGACACCTCATCCGTCACGGCTTCGCCGTGCCACCTGTCTCCCTGCGGGTCGGTCGGTCCGCGGATCTGACAGGCCACCGGCCTGTCATTCAACACCGCGGACCTCCAGGGGGAAGGTTTGGGGGCTACTCCGCGTCCACGTAGACGACCTCGAGGCCGGAACGGAGGGCGTATTCCACCGTGCGGCGGGTGCCGCCGTCCTGACCGTCGAACACGGCGATGAGGCGGGCGGCGTGGTCCACCATGTAGCGGTTGCGGCGCTGCATACAGCCGGGGCCGTAGCGGTCCTGGACCACCGTTTCAAAGTCGCAGCGGTCCACGATGGCGTGCCAGCGGGCCTGCTGGTCCGGCGTCCAGCCGCCGCACTGGCTGGGGCAGGGGATGGCGGCCTCCAGCGTCAGGTCCGGGTATTGGAGACGCAGGGCCAGGACGATCTCGGCGCAGTAGGTGTCCACGCCGCGGGCCATGCCGCAGATGAAGTGGCGGAAGCCGTCGTCACAGGCGGCGCAGATCGCCCGGCGCAGGCGCTGCTTCAGCTGGGCGCAGCGGGGATCGCATTCGTCATAGCCCCAGGGGAGCTTCTCCGGACGGTAGCCGGAAAAGCATACGGTCATCTGCCGTGCGGGCATGGGTCTCACCGCCTTTCTTACGGTATATTGTAAACGAAAACCGTATCGCTGTAAAGCTGAAAATCAGTATTGACTTCCGCGGGGCGGCGTGGTACTATACTTGTCGAAAACAACCGCATATTTGTCTTCGGGGCGGGGTGAAAGTCCCCACCGGCGGTATAGTCCGCGAGCTGCTGCGGCAGCAGGAACCGGCGCAATTCCGGTACCGACAGTATAGTCTGGATGAGAGAAGGCGTGTATGGCATTTTGCGATGCTCTTTTTTGATGCGTACACCTTGGAAGGCAATTTTCCGGGTGTTTATCATCAAGAAGGAGTGTTTTTTTATGACTCAGAAGCAAAAGACACATCGTATCGCGGTGGCCGCACTGCTGGCCGCCGTGGCCGCCGTCCTCCAGTTCGTGGAGTTCTCCATCCCCGTCATGCCCGCCTTTATCAAGCTGGACATCTCCGACCTGCCCGCCCTGCTGGGCACGTTCTCCCTCGGCCCCGTCTACGGCGTCGCCATCCAGCTGGTGAAGAACCTGCTGCACCTGCCCTTCGGCTCCAGCGCCGGCGTGGGCGAGCTGTCCAATTTCCTGCTGGGCGCGGTGTTCGCGTTTATTGCGGGTATCGTCTACAAGAAGCACAAGAACCGGGGCGGGGCGCTGTGGGGCTCCGTGGCCGGGGCCGCCGCCATGGCGGTCATCAGCATACCCATCAACTATTTCATCGTCTATCCCGCCTATGTGGTGCTGTACGGCCTGCCGCTGGAGGCCATTGTGGGGATGTATCAGGAGATCCTGGGGACGGTGGCGCAGATGCCGACCTCCAACGCGCTGCTGAACTGCCTGATGGTGTTCAACGTGCCGTTCACACTGTGCAAGGGATTGCTGGACGTGGCGCTGTGCTTCCTGATCTACAAACCGCTGAGCCCGCTGCTGCATAAGTAAGAAAAAGAAATCCCCCCGGCTTCGCCGGGGGGATTTTATATGGGGGTGTGAAGCGTCGCCGGGGGGAATGGTTTTATGTGGGCGGCGGGAGGATTTGCAGCTCACACGCCCAGCTTTTCCAGGGCGGCCAGCTTCAGGCAGGTGCAGAACACGGCGATGGCCTGCTCCAGCTCCGCCACCGGCGGCAGGGAGGGAGCGATGCGGATGTTGCTGTCCTGGGGGTCCTTGCCGTAGGGGAAGGTGGCACCGGCACCGGTCATGGTGACGCCGGCCTCCTTGCACAGGGCCAGGGTGCGCTTGGCGCAGCCGGGCATGACGTCCACGCTGATAAAGTAGCCGCCAACGGGGCGCTTGTAGCCGGCGATGCCCAGCGGGGCGATCTCCTTGTCCAGAGCGTCCAGCACCGCGTGGAATTTGGGGGCCAGGATGGCGGCGTGCTGCTTCATCAGGGCCAGGGTGTGGGCCTTGTCCTTCAGGAACAGAACGTGGCGCAGCTGGTTGATCTTGTCGAAGCCGATGGTCTGGATGTTGATGAGCTTGGAGAAGTAGGCGATGTTGTCGGCGCTGGATGCCATGACGCCCACGCCGGCACCGGGGAAGGTGACCTTGCTGGTGGAGGCGAACTCGTAGACCATGTCGGCATTGCCGTACTTCGCGCACAGGCTGATGATGTCGGGGAATTCCACATAGTCGCAGTCGAACTCGTGGATGCAGTAGGCGTTGTCCCACATGAGCATAAAGTCGGGGGCGGCGGGCTTCATCTTTGCCAGACGGTCGATGGTCGCGGCGGAGTAGATCACGCCCTCAGGGTTGGAGTACTTGGGGACGTTCCACATACCCTTGACGGCGGGGTCCTTGATGAGGGACTCCACCTGGTCCATGTCGGGGCCTTCGGCGGTCATGGGGACGGAGATCATCTCCACGCCGAAGCTCTCGGTGACCTTGAAGTGGCGGTCATAGCCGGGCACCGGGCAGATCCACTTGACCTTGTCCAGCTTGCACCAGGGCTTTTCGCTGTGGAGCAGACCGTTGGTGAAAGCCTTGGATACGGCGTCGTACATCAGCTGGAGGCTGGCGTTGCCGCCCACGAACACCTGCTCGGGCTTGCAGCCCAGAATGTCGGCAAACAGCCTTCTGGCCGCGGGGATACCCGCCACCTCGCCGTAGTTGCGGACGTCGATGCCGTCGGAGACGAAATCCTCCGGCTTGGTCAGCAGGCTGAAAATGGGTGTGACCAGATCCAGCTGGGCCTTGCCGGGCTTGCCCCGGGCCATATTCAGGCTGAGGCCCATGGCCTTGAGCTTTTCGTATTCCGCCTGCACGGCGGCGTATTCGGCCTGACGCTCCTGAAGGCTCATATCTGTATACTTCTTCATTGCAAGTTCCTCCGTTTCCTTGTGTTCCATGCGGATATACTACACTATTTGCACAAAAAATGCAACCACATTTTGTGAATATCGCAGAAGTTCAGAAGGGAATTTCTCCGGGTGGGTGGGAGGTACCGTATATTTTGACAAAAAAGTGCCGCCGCGGCCAGGGGGGGTGTGCCGCGGCGGCAAAGACAGGGAGCGTTATTGGGCGGAGACATCCTCCGCTTCTTTTTCCAGCAGGGCCTTTTTGGCGGCCACGGCGGACTGGGCGCAGCCGTATTCCCAGTTCCACGGGTCTTTCCGGCAGACACCGTCGGCAAAAGGAACGAAGATGGACAGCAGGCCCACGGCGGCCAGGATCCAGCAGTACCACATACCGCCCACGATGGCGGCGGGGCTGGTGTGCAGGGCGTCGGAGGTCACGGTGGCGTTGGCCAGGGCGGCGGCGCTCAGCAGCTGCGCGCCGTAGGGGATGATGCCCTGGAACACGCAGGAGAAGATATCCAGCAGGGAGGCGGTGCGGCGGGGATCCACCTTGTATTCATGGGACACGTCACGGGCCATGTCGCCGGCCACGATGATGGCCACGGTGTTGTTGGCGGTGGCGCAGTCGCACAGGGAGACCATGGCGGCGATGCCGACCTGGGTGGACTTGTTGCCCTTCATGACCTTCCGCAGCTTTTGAATGATCCAGGCGATGCCGCCGTTTTTGGCGATGAGTTCCGACATACCGCCGCACAGCAGCGTCAGGAAGAATACCTCGTTCATGCCGGTGAAGCCGTCCCACACGCTCTGGGCGAAGGCGGCAATGGTCAGATCACCGCAGCAGATGCCCACCAGACCGGCGGAGAAGATACCCACGGTCAGGGCCAGGAACACGTTGAGCCCGCACAGGGCCAGGACCAGCACCAGCACGTAGGGCAGGACCTTGATGAGATCGAAGGGCAGGGCCTCCAGAGGCATGACCGTCTCCGGACGGCCGAAGATCAGCAGAAGGACCAGGGTGATCAGTGCCGCCGGCAGAGCGATGAGGAAGTTGACACGGAACTTGTCGCGCATTTCGCAGCGCTGGCTGCGGGTGGCAGCGATGGTGGTGTCGGAGATCATGGAGAGGTTGTCGCCGAACATGGCGCCGCCCACCACGGCACCGATGACCACGGTGAGAGACAGGCCGCCTTTTTCCGCAATACCCACGGCGATGGGGATCACGGCGGTGACGGTACCCATGGAGGAGCCGGTGGCGGTGCCCATAAAGGCGGAGATGACGAACAGACCGGCGGCCAGGAATTCCACCGGTACCAGGGACAGACCCAGATTTACCGTGGATTCGCGGCCGCCCATGACCGCCGCCACGTTGGCGAAGGCACCGGCCAGAATGTAGATCATCAGCATGGTAAGGATGTCCACGTTGGCGGCACCCTTGGCAAAGGTGTCGAACTTCTCGTTAATGGTGCCCTTGAACATGATAAAGGCCGCCAGCACCGCCAGGAACATGGCGGTGACGGAGGGGAACTGGTAAAAGGCCATCTCCATACCCTTTACCTGGTAGTAAATACCGGCGCCCATGTAGATGACGATGAACATCGCGAAGGGGAGCAGCGCCAGCCCACTGGGCCGCTTTTCGTTGAGGTTTTTCATAGCTGGTATCCTTTCTTTCTATCCAAACAGCGCCTGCGGCGCAGAAAATGTCCGCGCTGCGAGGACAGCGCGGGCATCCACAAATCGTATGGTATCGTAAAAGGAAACTTTTGTCAATGAGTATTTTAAAAAATTGCGCCATCTGGCTATCTGAGAAATCGATAGCAGACCTACCTCCGGCGGATATCGTATATATCCGTCCGGCGGGCGGAGAGGATGGGCAGCTGCTGCCGGACAGCATCCACCCGGGAGAGATCCAGGTCGACGACGGCGGTTTCCTCGCCGCTGCCGCATTCATGCAGCACCGTGCCCCAGGGGTCGCAGACCAGAGAGTGTCCCCAGGCCACATAGGAGGCGGCCTCGTCCCGGGCGGGGGCGGCACCCACGGTGAAGCACTGGTTATCTACCGCACGCTGACGCAGGAGCAGTTCCCAGTGGGCGGGGCCGGTGGTCATGTTGAAGGCCGCCGGGGCCAGCAAGACCCGGGCACCCTCCAGAGCCATGAGGCGGCACAGCTCCTCGAACCGGAGGTCGAAGCAGATGCACAGGCCTATTCTGCCATAGGGTGTGTCGAAGAGGGTGATGTCGTTCCCCGGCGACAGGGTGGCGGACTCGCGGAAGGACTGGCCGCCCTGCACGTCGATGTCGAACAGGTGCATTTTCCGGTGGCGGGCCACGCAGGTGCCTGTGGGGTCGAAAACGTAGGCGGTGTTATAGATCTTGTCACCGTCCAGCTCGGGGAGGGAACCGCCTACCAGCCAGAGGTTTAGCTCCCGCGCGGCGCGGGAAAGCATCTGATATGCCGGACCGCCCTCAGGCTCGCCGTAGGCGCGGAAGCAGGCGTTGTCGTAGGGGCAGCAGAACATCTCCGGCAGGATGGCCATGTCGGCGCCGCGGACGGAGCGCAGCAGGTCTTCCGCGTGGCGGAGGTTGGCGGCTTTGTCGGCGGTGACGTGCATTTGAATTTGTGCCAGCTTCATGGGGGTCCCTCCTTAATACTCGCGCAGGACCAGCTCGGTGACGCCCTCACTGATACTGACAAGGCGTTTCACTTGACTGCGCTTGTTGTACACCGTCCACAGCATATCCCGGATGGCGGTGCCGCCCCGGTAGCCGTGGATGAGGCGCAGGCGGTAGACACCGCCGCCGCAGCGGCGCAGCGCCGCGTCGATGGCGATCTGCGCCTGGTACGTATTCATGCCGTGGAGATCCAGCTCCATCACGCCGCCCACCATATTGAGCACCTCCGAACTTTTGTTGCTTTTATGATACCGCAAAAGCGTTGAGTTTGCAAGGTGGACGTGGTATAATACGTCACAAATAGGATACATTTGTGAGGCAATTATGAGAATTCTGGTACTTTCCGATTCCCACGGGAATGTGGATAATATGGCCCGCGCGGTGGAGCTGACAGCGCCGGACCGGGTGCTGCACCTGGGGGACTGCCAGCGGGACCTGACGGCCCTGCGGGCGCGGTTCCCGGCGCTGCCCATGGAGGGCGTGCCGGGCAACTGTGATTGGGGCAGCTGCGACCAGCCGGAACGGCTGCTGGAGATCGGCGGCGTGCGGATCTTTGCGCTGCACGGGCACACGCGGAACGTGAAGCGTTCGCCTATGGCCGCCATGTACGCGGCGAAGGAGTACGGCGCACAGGTGCTGCTGTTCGGACATACCCATGTGCCGCTGGTGGACAACGACGGCTCACTGCTGACGCTGAACCCCGGCGCGGCAGGGGATCCACTGCATCCTACCTGCGGCGTGCTGACCATCGAAAACGGCAGGGCTGATGTGTCCACCCTGCGGCTGCGAAGGGAGTGAAGGCCATGTTCTATATCGGGTGTCATCTGTCCGCCTCAGACGGCTTTTTGGCCATGGGCAGGACGGCCCTGTCCATCGGGGCCAACACGTTTCAATTTTTCACCCGCAATCCCCGGGGCAGCAAGGCCAAGGCCATCGACCCGGCGGATGTGGCGGCGTTTCTGGCGCTGGCGGCGGAAAACGAATTCGGCACGCTGGTGGCCCACGCGCCGTATACCATCAATCCCTGCTCCAAGGATGAGCACACCCGGGAGTTTGCCCGCATGACGCTTGCGGACGACCTGAAGCGGATGGAGCACCTGCCGGGGAACGTGTACAACTTCCATCCCGGCAGCCACACCGGGCAGGGTATGGAGACGGGTATTGCCCAGATCGCGGAGACGCTGAACGCCATCCTTACGCCGGGTCTCCGCACCACCGTCCTGCTGGAGACCATGTCCGGCAAGGGCAGCGAGGTGGGCAGCCGGTTCGAGGAGCTGCGGGAGATCATCGACCGGGTGGCACTGTCAGATAAGCTGGGGGTGTGTCTGGACACCTGCCATGTGTCCGACGCGGGGTACGACATCGCGGACGACTTGGACGGGGTGCTGACGGAGTTCGACCGGGTCATCGGTCTGGAGAGACTGAAGGCAGTGCACATCAACGACAGTCTGAACCCACGGGGCGCCCACAAGGATCGCCACGCCCGCATCGGCGAGGGCTGTCTGGGCGCGGAGGCGCTGGGGCGGGTGGTGCGGCATCCCGCATTGCAGGGGCTGCCCTTCGTGCTGGAGACGCCCAACGAGCTTCCGGGCTACGCCCGGGAGATCGCGCTGCTGAAGGCGCTGCGGGAGGGATGACTGTGCTGCGGCTGTCGGCGCTGGTGATCGTGCTGGTCACCGCCATCGGACTGTACAAAAAGGCGTGGCTGCCGGAGAAGCACTGTATCCGCGCCGGTTTTTTCGTGTACTACACACACCTGAGCAATCTGCTGATACTGCTCTATGAGCTGGCGCTGGGCGCCAGCGGGCATGACCCCCACTGCGGCGTGTTCCGGTGGCTCAGTTCCCCGGGCGTGGCGCTGAGTATGACGCTGTGCATCTATGTGACGCACCTGATCTACGCCTTTGTGCTGCTGCCGACCGCCCACCGGCGGGACGATGAGAGCTGGCTGAAGGGGCGGTTTTCCTTCGGGAATGTCTGCGTACACTTTATTACGCCGGGGCTGACGGTGCTGCAGTGGCTGCTGTGGCAGGACAAGGCAGGGCTGACGGTGGGGCACGCCGTCTGGTGGCTGGTGCTGCCGCTGGCGTATTTTGCCTTTGCCATGCTGCGGGCCGGGACCGGCAAGCCTATCGGACGCACCGGCCAGCTGTACCCCTATCCGTTTTTGGACTATCCCAGGCTGGGGGCGGGGCGGTTCTGGCTGTACGCCACAGCCATCCTGACGTTTTTCTTTGGAGTGGGGTGTCTGTTTGTGGGGATCGGGCATTTACTGGCATAGAGCTTCATGTATGAGCAACGGACCGCTTTTATTTTCTGTGCGTTGCACAGCAAAAAAGACCGCCGGAGGGCGGTCTTTTTTCATGCAAACAAATTCCAGGGCCAGGCGTCCGGCGGGGGACAGGCAACGTCGATGGGCTTGCCGGTGACGGGGTGTGTCAGCGCCAGCCGCGTGGACCACAGGGCGGGGGAGCAGTCGGCCTTGCTGCCATAGCGGATATCCCCCAGCAGGGGAAGGCCGCGGGAGGAGAACTGCACCCGGATCTGGTGGGTGCGGCCGGTGTGCAGCTGCACGCGCACCAGCGTCAGGCCGTCCGCTTCGCCCTGGACGGTGTAGCTGAGGGACGCCTGGCGGACGCCCTTCCGCATACGTTTGACCACGTAGCTTTTGTTGTGGGCGGCGTCGCGGAACAGCAGGTCGGTGAGGGTGGCTTCGTCCTGCGCCGGCGTGCCCCGGAGGACGGCCAGGTATTCCTTGGCGACGCGGTGCTCGGCGATAGCGGCGGTGAGCTTTCCGGTGACGTCCCGGCGGCGGGAGAACAGCATCACACCGCCCACGGCCTTGTCCAGCCGGTGGACGGTGGCGATATAGTCGTTCTGCCCCAGGGCGCGGTAGTGCTCGCGCAGCAGGCCGGGCATACAGGCACCGGAGGGGCTGTCCTCCGACAGGACGCCCACGGGCTTGACGCAGAGGACCAGATACGGGTCCTCGTAGAGTATACGGATAGGCGCCATATCAGTGACGGCGGCCGCGGTAGGAGTGGTGGCGGTACTGCTTGCTGCCGGGCTTGCCGTAGCGGCGGTTGCGGCCGTAGAACCGGAACCACAGAACCAGGGCGGCGACCAGCACCACCAGCGCCAGAACGGCGATGCGGGCGGAGCGCTGGGAGAAGAATTCGCCGATGGCGTGGCGCAGGGACAGGAAGCGGCTGGCGGACACGTCGGCCACGGCCAGCAGGGGTACGGTGACGTAGGTGGTGTCGCCATAGCTGACGGTGATCTCGCCCAGGCGGTCGCCGGCGGCGATGGGGGCCAGCGCCGTCTCGTTATCCAGCGTGACGGTGCGGGTCAGGGCACTGACGTCCAGATCCTTGGGCAGCATGGCGTCGGCGCTCTCCGCCGGGTGGACGGCCACGGTGGAGACCTGCTTGCTCAGGGCCACGGGGACCTCCTGGATCAGCTCATTCTCGTCCAGCACCTGCTGGGGGGCAAAGTTGTCAAAGCCCCAGTCGAACAGACGGGCCGTCTCGGTAAAGCTCTCCACGATGTAGCCGGAGCCGTTCTCCTTTTCGACCTTCTCCGCGCCCAGCACCACGCTGATGAGCGTGCGGCTGCCGCGGACAGCGGAGGAGACAAGGCACTGGCCGGCGGCATCGGTGCTGCCGGTCTTAATGCCCTGGGCGCCGGAGTACAGGTACCCGGCCAGCCGCCAGTTGGAGATCAGGGCGTTGGTGCTGTGGAGCACGCGCTCCTCCTCGGTCTTGTTGGTGGGAGGTATCTCATAGGACTTGGTGTTCACCATGGTCATGAAGTCCTCGTGCTTCATGGCCTCGCGGGTGATGAGATACAGATCGTAGGCGGAGGAGTAGTGGCCGGACTGGGTCAGGCCGGTGGTGTTGGCAAAGTGGGTGTTTTTGCACCCCAGCTCCTGGGCGCGCTGGTTCATGCGCGCCACAAAGGCATCTACGCTGCCGCACAGCGTTTCGCCCAGAATGTTGCACGTCTCGTTGGCGGAGATGACCAGCATACAGTACAGCAGCTGCTCCACCGTCAGCGTTTCACCTTCCACGATGTCGGCGGTGCTGCCGTCCTCCGGCAGACCGCGCAGGGCGGTGGCGGTGGCGGTGACCTGCTGGTCCAGCCGCAGCTCACCCCGGTCGATGGCCTCGAAGACCAGCAGGGCGGACATGATCTTGGTGGTGCTGGCAATGGACAGCTCATCGTGGATATTTTTGTCATAGAGTATCGTGCCGGTCTCGGCCTCCACCAGCAGCGCGGCCTTGGCACGGATGGCCGGATCCTCCAGCGCGGCGGCGGGAACGGTCAGAACTCCGCATAAAATCAGGGCGGATAAAAAAACAGCAATAAAACGACGGATTTTCATGTGACTTTTTCTCCATGTATGCTATAATATAGGGGGACGGCCCCGTCCGGAGCATGGGGCCGGTATGTCCATGACCTATTATAAGCAAAAGAGGCGGGGTAGTCAACTGTGGGAAAGCGGATAAAATTGACAAAGACGGACGTGTTCCTACTGGGACTGACGGTGCTGTTCGTTCTGGCGATGGCACTGACGTGGCTGCTGACGCCGCGGCAGGTGCGGGGCGGCTATGACATCAGCGCCGTGCCGCCGGAGGAGGCTGCGCCCGCGCTGCTGAAGGTGAACATCAACACCGCCGGCGCGGAGGAGCTGGACGGTCTGCCGGGGATCGGCCCGGTGCTGGCCCAGCGGATCGTGGACGAACGGGAGGCCAACGGACCCTATACCGGCGCGGAGGACCTGACGCGGGTGGAGGGAATCGGACAGGCCATCGTGGAGAGCATACAAGATCACATCATAACGGAGGATACGCAGGAATGAAGATATTGGTGGTAGACGACGAGAAGCTGCTGGTGAAGGGCATGAAGTTCAATCTGGAGAACGAGGGGTATGAGGTGATGACCGCCTATGACGGCGCGGCCGCCGTGGAGCTGGAGAAGAAGGAGAACTTCGACCTGATCGTCATGGATGTGATGATGCCCGGCCTGTCCGGCAGCGACGCCTGCATGAAGATACGGGAGTTTTCCGATGTGCCCGTCATCATGCTGACCGCCCGCAGCGAGGACAGCGACAAGCTGATGGGCTTTGCCTGCGGCGCGGACGACTATGTGACGAAGCCCTTTAACATTCTGGAGTTGAAGGCACGCATCCGGGCACTGCTGCGGCGGTCCATGAACGGGAACCAGGCGGCCCAGAGCCGCCAGCGCACGCCGCTGCTGACCGTGGGCGACCTGAGCCTGGATACGGAGCAGCGGGTGGCCCTGCGGGACGGAAAGACCATCGACCTGACCGCAAAGGAGTATGACCTGATCGAGCTGCTGATGAAAAACCCCCGGCGGGTGTACAGCCGGGAGAGCCTGATGGACCTGGTGTGGGGGTATTCCTACGCCGGAGATTATCGGACGGTGGACGTGCACATCCGACGGCTGCGGGAAAAGCTGGAGCCGGACCCCGCCAACCCGGTATACATTATGACGAAGTGGGGAGTTGGTTACTATTTTAAGGGAGAAGAACAGCCCACCGTGTGACACGGCGGCAGCAAATACGGACCAGACCCCGCAGGCGCAGACTATGCGGCAGCGCCTGGGCCTTGGTATACGCAAGCTGCGGGGCAAGGCGACCTTGCAGCTGAAGTTCAGCCTGAGCTATATCCTGGTCATCGCGGCGGTGCTGATCCTGCTGAACTCCTATCCGCTGCTGGTGAGCCAGAACATGATGGTGGCCTCCAATCAGAACAACCTGAAGAGCACCGCGAAGGTCATCGAGTCGGCGATGATAGGCTTGGAGAAGCTGACGGTGGAGAACGTGCAGGCGGCGCTGGAGGGCCTGGACGAGTCCGGCGCGGCCCGTATCATGGTGACCAACAGCGCGGGACTGGTGCTGTACGACACCCGGCAGGGCAGCAACGCCGTGGGCGAATACGCGCTGTACTCCGTGGTGGCGGTGGCCCTGCGGGGACAGGACGCCAGCTATTGCAGCTACGACGGCACGGCGTTTTTGAGCCGCGTGGCCACGCCTGTGGTGTATCACAACCAGATCGTGGGCGCGGTGTACGCCTATGACTACGACACGGAGCAGTCGGAGCTGCTGGAGGCGTTCCGGCACAACCTGCTCATTATCTCGCTGCTGATCGCCCTGCTGGTGGCGGGGCTGAGCATCGTGCTCAGCCAGATGCTGACCCGGCAGATCAGCGGGCTTTTGCAGGCCATCCGCAAGGTGCGTGAGGGCGCGTACAGCCACCGGGCTGACGCCAGCGGCACCGACGAGATCGCCCAGATCGCGGCGGAATTCAACAGCCTGACCGACCGATTGCAGACCACGGAGAACGCCCGGCGGCGGTTCGTCTCCGACGCCAGCCACGAGCTGAAAACACCGTTGGCGGGCATACGGCTGCTTACGGACTCCATCCTGCAGACGGATCACATGGACGAGGAGACCACAAAGGAGTTCGTCACCGACATCGGGCGGGAGGCGGAACGGCTGAGCCGCATTACCGAGAACCTGCTGCGGCTGACGCGGCTGGACAGCGGCGTGGTGCAGCAGCCCTATCCCGTGGCGGTGAGGCCGGTGCTGGAGCGCGTGGAGCGTATGCTGACCATGGTGGCCCAGGAGAAGGGCGTGACCGTATCCGGCGCGGCGGACGAGGATGCCGTGGCGCTGGCCACCGACGACGATGTACATCAGATCCTGTACAACCTGATGGAGAACGCCATCAAGTATTCCGCCGCCGAGGACGGATTCGTCCGGGCGGAGGCCCATGTGGATGGGGACAAGGTGGTGCTGACGGTCAGCGACAACGGCATCGGTATACCGAACGAGGACCTGCCGCATATTTTTGACCGGTTCTACCGGGTGGACAAGATGCGCTCGCGGGAGGTGGGCGGCACGGGACTGGGGCTGTCCATCGTGAAGGACACCATCGAGAACCGGGGCGGCACCATCTCCGCCGGCCACGGCGCAAACGGTGTGGGCACGGTGTTCACCGTGTACCTGCCGCTGGCGGAAAGGGGGGAGGAGGCATGAAAAAGCGTATCATTTCCCTGCTGCTGGCGGCGGTGCTGGCGGCGAGCCTGTGCGCCTGCGGCGAGCAGCAGGCGGCGGACGGCGGGAGCCTGCGGCTGTACTGCCCGGCGGACCTGAGCGAGCAGAACAAGTCCGCCGGCGGCGGCGACGCCGTGCAGGGCATCGCCATCCCCTGGGCGGATATCACCGCCGGGGACCGGGGACGCCAGCAGCAGGCGCAGTACATCATGGAGCTGCTGCTGGGCGGCTGCACGGCGGAGGGATTCATCGCGCCCATACCCGTGGGGACGCAGCTGCTGAGCTGTACCGTCACCGGCGGAACGGTGTCGGTGGACATGAGCAGCGAATACGACCAGCTGATCGGTATTGACCGGACCATCGCGGACTACTGCATCACGCTGTCACTGATGCAGCTGGACGGCATTTACGCCGTGCGGCTGACGGTGGCGGGCGAGCTGCCTGCGGACCGGACCAGCGAGGTGTACACCTCAGAGGAGGTGCTGCTGACCAGCCCGGACGACGTGGTGCGGACGGTGAAGGTGCAGCTGTACTTCCCGGACGGCGACGGTACGCTGGTGGGCGAGGAGCGCCGGCTGACGGTGTACGAGGGGGAGACGGTGGCCCAGGCGGTGGTGAAGGCACTGACGGAACGGCCGCTGGACAGCTACGCGGACCTGTACCCGCTGCTGCCGGAGGGCTTTACGGCCCTGAACGCCAGCACGGAGGAGGGGATATGCTACCTGAACCTGCCGGGGAGCGTGGCGGCGCTGCTGCCGGAGGACGCGGAGGCGCAGAACCGCATGATACAGGGGCTGGTGGACTCGCTGTGCTCACTGGAGGATGTGACGCAGGTGCAGCTGATGCTGGACGGCGAGTACCAGCTGATGCTGGGGAGCGTTCCCATCAGCCGGCCCATACTGCCCACGGGCGGCGTACAGCCCACGGCGGAATAACCGAAAACAGCCGGACTTTTGCACAAAAAGTCCGGCTGTTTTTGCACCTTTAAGCCAAAAAAAGAGTATTCCCTTCCTGCATATTGTTTCAAAGACGGCAAAGTGGTATAAAGAAGGAGTAATTATGTGCCGCCAAGGGAGTATACTCCCTTTCAACGTTTCAGCGGGCTGAAACGAACTCTCTTGGCGGAAAAGGAGAGAGGAATATGAAAAAAGCAGTCAGCCTTCTGCTGACCCTGATACTCACCCTGTCCCTCTGTACCCCCGTCCTCGCTGACCCCGGCGACGAGGGAGAAGAAAATATGCCGCAGCAGGGACAGCAGGAAAACAATGGCCCCCAGTGGCCTGCGGATACAGAGCAGTGCTTTTTCTGCGAAGAAAAGACAAAAGAGTATTATAGCGGTACAGGCATTGGTCAGGGGCGCAGTGTGACCTTCGGTCAGATATTCAAGCGCACACATATCGAAGGAACTGGCGATAGCTTTACGTCGCTTACCGGGTTCACAGTAGACTCTACGACGAAAAAGGGTTTGACTGCCGTGGCAAACGATAACACGCTGACTATTTCCGTTGCGGGTGACTGCGAGCCGGGGGAGTCCTTTGTGATACTCATGGCAGATAATGTAAAATATGCACTGTGTGTTAACGTCCGTGAATCCTCCGGCGGTCAAGGTGGTCAGGGTGGCCCGCCGGCATTTGTTAGAGATGCTCAGAAGTTTGTTGAGTGTTACTTTGAACAAACAGAGGCAGGGTGGAAGGTAAAGGAATCGAGCAATACTAATGACATTCAAGGGGCATGGAATGGATTAAATGCGGAAGCGCAGTTGTGTGCTGTGCAGAGTTACCGCTGGCTTCTGCCCATGTTTAAAGCGCTGAACATATCTGCACCCGGATATTATCTGCTTTCCGAGAATACCGCCGTGCGGGTTACTGTGCCCGGATATTTGCAGGACGTGGTGCTCCTGTCTTGGAATAAGGAGACCAACACACTGACTGTCAGCTTCAATGAAGGACTGACGGCGGATAGATGGAAAAGCATTTATACTGGCGGCGGTAAGCGCGATTTTGCCGCACTGTATTACACCTTTATCTATATCGGAGAAGGCCAGCGACCGGACTATTGGACTTGGGTCGATGGCAGCGAAAAAGCCATTGACGCTGTTATTGCGGAAGCCGGAACAAAGGCAAACTATGATCCCAATGACCGCGGCATCACAAATGGTATCTATGTGGCAAGATTTCAGAATGACGGCGAGATAATGGCGCTGCCCGGAAATACCTCCTATAACTCTACCAGTCGTGAGATCATCAGTTGGAAGGACAAGAGTACTGACTACTTTACCAATGTGATCGACACTACCGGAATGTCTAATATTTCCTTTACCTTGGACGAGGACGCCGGCCAGTCATATGGTCAGGGAAGAAACTGGCTGAACAATTTGGGTACACCGGCAGGCAACGAGCGCATTGATACCTATACGACGGCAGAGGGCATGACCTTTACCGTGAACAAAGGCCTTGTGACGGCGCAGCTTGACGGCACCAAGCTGTTGGATTTGGAAAAGGTCTTGGCGTCCTATGTGACCGTCACAGCGCCGGAGGGCGCCACAGAGTACCGCATGGTAGGCAACGGAACCTCCACGGAACCGGGGGCGGCCGATGATGCCGGTGCAAAGTGGGAGGTTACTTCCATGAAGGACTGGCTTGCGAAAAAAGAGTGGTCAGCCGTTCCCGGCCCGATTCGCGTTACGCCCAATACGCTCAAGGAGCAAAAGGTCGGCGATGTGTCCTATTATGTCGGGAATACCATCACCGGTGTAAACTGCTGCGTTTTCGAGTGGAAGTTGGCTGACGGAACTACCAAGGTAGAGTATGTGTACTTCAACGCGACGCCCTATGTGCATACGGTGCAGACACAGAGCGTGAGCGAGGTAACCAGTGCGGTGGATAAGCCTACACTGCAATCAGATGATGCTGCCCTGACGCTCAAGTGCCGTATGTTCCCGCAGGATAACGAGAACGCCCACTATATGCGCCTTACGGTGGAAAGGGACGGGCAGACTGTCAGCGGTTTCTCTGGCGAGTATACTGTCTTTGTTCCCTACGAGTATGTGGGGCTTACATGGGAAGAAGCGCAAAAGCGGACAGAACCGCCTGTCATTTATCACTATACGGATGCAGAGGTACTGAAGGAGGAGCTGACCGGTGAGTACACACAGTGGGGCATCTGCTTCAAGACCAGCAGCTTCTCGCCGTTTGTGATCAGCACGGCGGCGCAGAGCAGCTCCGGCGGCGGGTACTACTACGGCGGCGCGTCCACGCCCGGAATTTCCGCGGTGAAGACGGCTGATGCCGCCAAGAGCGCCACGGATTACACCTCCGGCATCTACGGGCTGACGTTCCGCAGCACGGCGGCGTTCAGCGGCTTTAAGGGCGTGCAGGTGGACGGCAGGACCATCGCCGCGGCCAACTACGTCGCCGAGGACAACGGCGGTATCGAGGTCTATCTGAAGGCGGTGTATCTGCGGACGCTGAAGGACGGCAGGCACACGGTGACCATTCTGTCCGACGCGGGCAACGTGACGATGAACTTCACCATCGGCGAGGTGGACAGCCCCACCACGTTCGACGCGGGCATCGGGGCCTACGTGAGCATGGCGCTGGCGTCCGTGGGCGGCATGGCCTGGATGAGCAGAAAGAAGCGCTGACCGGCCTATACGGCGGCGCACAGCCAGTACCCCGGCTTCGCCGGACCGATCGTGCAGCATACGAAAGAGTACCCCCGGCGAAGCCGGGGGTACTTTTTTTGAAATCAGCTATTGCAAAAACGCGAAAATGTGGTATCATACGTGCGAGCGCCGCACTCTGCTGGACGGAGGCGGCAGCAGGAGGTAAAACTATGAATAATGAAACGAAGCGCGGGAAATACACCGTGCAGGACCTGGTACGCATTTCCGTGCTGGTGGCCATTATGCTGCTGCTGGAGGTCACGGGTCTGGGCATGATCAAGATGCCGGGGCTGGAGATCACGCTGCTGATGGTGCCGGTGATCGTGGGCGCCATTGTCATGGGGCCGGCCAGCGGCGCCATTCTGGGCGGCGTGTTCGGCTGCATCAGCTTCTGGGAATGCTTCGGCAGGAGCCAGTTCGGCGCGGTGCTGCTGGGTATCAACCCGCTTTACACGTTCCTGGTGTGCGTGCCCACCCGTATTCTGGCGGGCTGGCTGTGCGGCGTGGCCTTCAAGGGCCTGAACAGGCTGGACAAGACGAACCTGTGGTCCTTCGGCGCGGCGGGCCTGATCGGCGCGCTGTGCAACACGGTGCTGTTTATGACCACGCTGTGCCTGTGCTTCTACAACACAGAGTATATCCAGGGCTTTGTGGCCGCCCTCGGCAGCGCCAACGCGTTCCTGTTCGTCATCGCTTTTGTGGGCGTGAACGGCCTGGTAGAGGGCGCGGTGTGCCTGATCACCGGCGCCGCCATCGCCAAGGCGGTTATGTACAGCCGGGGCAAGCTGGCTGCCCGCAAGACCAACGCATAAGACGGGAGGCGCGCGTATGCTGCTGGCTTTGGACGTGGGAAATACCCATGTGGTCGTGGGATTGATGGAGGGGCGCGAGGTGCGCCGCAGCTTCCGCATCGCCACGCGGCGGGACAACGCCGTGGGCGATTACGCCGTGGCACTGAGCCAGCTGTTGGAGCTGGTGGAGGTGGACAGGCGGGAGGTGGAACAGGTCATCATCTCCTCGGTGGTGCCGCCGGTGACCCGGGCTTTGCAGGGCGCGGCGCGGCTGCTGACCGGAAAAGAGCCGCTGGTGGTGGGCGGGAATGTCCGCTGCCGCGTACCGGTGCGTATCAAGCGGCCGGAGACGCTGGGCGCGGACCTGCTTACCGCCGCCGTGGGCGCGCTGGATCTGTATCAGCCGCCGCTGCTGCTGGTCGACATGGGTACCGCCACCACAGTGACGGTGCTGGATGAGCAGGGAGCGTTCCGGGGCGGAGCCATCCTGCCGGGGGCAAACCTGGCGCTGTCGTCTTTGGCGGGCGGCACGGCGCTGCTGCCGGATATCCCGCTGGCGGTGCCGGAGAGAGCCATCGGCGACGATACGCTGACGTGTATGCAAAGCGGGTGCGTGCTGGGCTCGGCACTGCTGCTGGACGGACTGATCGACCGGATGGAGGCCGAGCTTGGCCGAAAGGCCACGGTGGTGGCCACCGGCGGCATCGCGCCGGTGATCGCGCCGGCCTGTCGGCATGAGATGCATATGGCCGCAGACCTCATTCTGCGGGGTCTGGCCGTGCTGTATGAGCAGAATAAGTGAAGGAAAGACCGCCTCCGGCACTGCCGGAGGCGGTCTTGTCATATTTCAGCGGTCACTTCAGCAGGTTGAAGGTCATGATGGCGGCGCCGAGGATCACCAGCACCACGCCGGTGGCGCGGTTCAGCGTTTTGGGTTCGGCCTTGTTGGCAAATACTGCGGCGATGCGGGCCCAGATCAGGGTGAACACCACGCACAGCGCCAGTACCGTCCAGTCCGGCGCGCCGCCGATAGTGAAGTGGGAAATGGCGCCGGTCAGCGCCGTAAAGGTCATGATGAACACGCTGGTACCCACGGCGGTTTTCAACTCATAGCCCAGCACCGTGGTCAAAATCAGCAGCATCATCATGCCGCCGCCTGCACCCACAAAGCCACAGATGAAGCCGATGACGATGCCGCAGACCACGGACTGGACGGCACGCTTTTTGGCGGAGACACCCAGCATGGCCTCCTTGGTGGTCATAACGGGACGGACGATGAACTTGACGCCCAGCAGGAACGTCATGATCACGGAGAAGCTTCCCATGGTGCGGGAGGGCACCAGGCTGGCGATGTAGCTGCCTGCCACGGTGAACAGAAGCACGGTGACCATCATAATGATGCCGTTCCGGATATCCAGGTTCTTGTTTTTGTGGTAGGTGTAGGCGGAGACGGCGCTGGCCAGCACGTCGGAGGCCAGAGCGATGCCTACCGCCATGTAGGGGTCCATGCCCAGAAATGTGATGAGCATGGGACTGATGACCGCCGCGGCGCTCATGCCCGCAAAGCCGGTGCCCAGTCCTGCGCCCATACCGGCGAAGAAGGTGACGGCCAGTGTCGTGATGAACTTCATGCGGTATTCCTCCGATGGACGCCCCCGGCGACGCCGGGGGCGTTTCGCTTATTTTTTGTTCAGGATATCCATGAACTCCTCGCCGGTGATGGTCTCCTTCTCGTACAGGAAGGCGGCCAGCTCGTCCAGCTTGGCGCGGTTGTCGGTGAGGAGCTTCAGCGCCTTCTCGTGCTGCTGCTTCACCAGTGCCACCACCTGTTGGTCGATCTTCGCCTGGGTCTCGGCGGAGCAGGCCAGAGACGTGTCGCCGCCCAGATATTGGTTCTGCACCGTCTCCATGGCCACCATGTCGAAGTCCCTGCTCATGCCGTAGCGGGTGATCATGGCGCGGGCCAGCTTGGTGGCCTGCTCGATGTCGTTGCTGGCACCGGTGGTGATGGTGCCGAACACCGTCTCCTCGGCGGCGCGGCCGCCGGTGAGGGTGGCGATCTTGTTCTCCATTTCCTCCTGAGACATCAGGTAGTGGTTGCCCTCCTCCACCTGCATGGTATAGCCCAGAGCACCGGAGGTGCGGGGCACGATGGTGATCTTCTGCACCGGGGCGGAATTGGTCTGCTTGGCCGCCACCAGCGCGTGGCCGATCTCGTGGTAGGCCACGATATGCTTCTCGTGATCGGTCATAATGGCGTTCTTCTTCTGGTAGCCGGCAATGACTACCTCGATGCTCTCCTCCAGGTCGGCCTGGGTGGCGAAGCGGCGTCCGTCACGGACGGCGCGGAGGGCGGCCTCGTTGACGATGTTGGCCAGCTCGGCGCCGGAGGCACCGGAGGCCATACGGGCGATCTTGTTGAAGTCCACGTCCTCGGCAATCTTGATCTTTTTGGCGTGTACCTTCAGAATGGCCTCGCGCCCCAGCAGGTCGGGCAGCTCCACGGGTACACGGCGGTCGAAACGACCGGGTCGGGTCAGGGCCGGATCAAGGGATTCGGGACGGTTGGTGGCGGCCAGAATGATGACGCCGGTGTTGCCCTCGAAGCCGTCCATCTCGGTGAGCAGCTGGTTCAGCGTCTGCTCGCGCTCGTCGTTGCCGCCGTACTGGCCGCCGCTGCGCTTTTGGCCGATGGCGTCGATCTCATCAATGAACACGATGCAGGGGGCTTTCTCCTTGGCCTGCTTAAACAGGTCGCGGACCTTGCTGGCACCCATACCTACGAACATCTCTACGAATTCGGAGCCGGACATGGAGAAGAAGGGCACGTTGGCCTCGCCGGCCACAGCCTTGGCCAGCATGGTTTTGCCCGTGCCCGGAGGGCCCACCAGCAGCACGCCCTTGGGCATGGACGCGCCGATCTCCTGATACTTGGTGGGATCGTGTAGGTAATTGACGATCTCCGTCAGGTTCTCCTTGGCCTCGTCCTCACCGGCCACATCGGCAAACTTGATGCCCTCGGCGGACTTGACGTAGACCTTGGCGTCGGACTTGCCCATATTGAACATCAGGGAGTCGCTGCCGCCCATTTTCTTCATCAGGCTGCGGGAGATGATCTGACCGATGGCGATAAAGATCACCAGCGGCAGGACCCAGCCCAGGATATCCGTCAGCAGGGAAGTCTGCTCGATCTCCTCGCCGGTGGTGGAGATGCCGGCGTCCAGCAGGCGCTGGACCAGGCCGTCGTCAGGCACGATGGCGGTCTTGTAGATGGTTTTGCCGTCGGTGGAGGTAAAGAGGATGCGGTTGCTCTGCTGCTGGATCTCCACCTGGCCGATCTCATTCTTCTCGGTCATGGAGACGAAGGTGTTGTAGTCCACCTCCTTGATCTGGTGCTCCGCCAGCCAGGGCATGGCCAGCAGGTTGAACAGCAGCACCAGCAGTACCACGATCATGTAGTAGTAGATCAGAGGTTTCTTGGGGGATTTGACCTCGTTCATGGTAAGGCCTCCTTGTTCTGCATAGCTTTTTTTCTTTGATGAATTACCCTACCACATTTTGCCCGAAGTGTCTATAAGCAAATCCACAAAAACTGCGGAAAAACCCCGTTCCGGAGGCCGGAACGGGGCAGAATTTACGTTTCTGACACAATTACAGGGCGGCGAACAGGCGGCTGCCGGTGCGGTGGAGCCAGCGCAGCAGCACCAGCGTCAGCACGACGGTCAGCACTGTCCAGGCCAGCAGATACCACGCTGCACCCATGTCGATACCGAACGGGTAGTACAGCACGCCGACAAGGGCGGCGTATACCCAGCCGCCCAGCATGGCAAGCAGCACCGTCAGACGCTGCTTGATGACGGTGATCTCATTGGTCCAGACCAGGTTGGGGCGCTTCAGGTCCATGGTCAGGCCGAAGGCTGCCGACAGCCATACAAAGGCCTGAGGCAGCGCTATCAGCAGGAGGGCCAGCGGCAGGGCGGGGCGGACGGCCAATAGTATCAGTACAGAGGTGACTGCCATGGGGATACCCGTTACCAGCACCTGTACCAGCAGCTTTGCACGCAGTACCTGCCACGGTGTCACCGGCAGGGATTGTGCCAGCCACAGGTTCTTCCCCTCCAGGGAGATGGAGGAGGAGGCCATGTCGTTCATGGAGCCTACCAGGCACAGGGCGGCGCACAGCATCGTCGCCAGAAGACCGGAGGCCTCGCCACCGGCCATTTCGTATATAACAGGCAGCAGGTCGCTGCTCTTTACCAGCAGCAGCACGCCCAGAATGGGCAGCATGACCGTGCCCAGACCGCAGTTGAGCATATAGTTGGGACTGGCGGTGAAGCGGCCCAGCTCCTTACGCAGCAGGGCGGCGGGCACACCGGCGGCCCTGACGGTCGTCTCCTTATAAACGGCCTTGGCGCCGCCGTTGTTGGCGGTGGCAATGGACAGGAATGTGCGGCTGAGCAGCAGGTATGTGAGCGCGCACAGCGCCGCCATTACGGCCAGCACCAGCACGACAGCCAGATAGTCGCCGGCGCCCATACGGCCCATGAGATATAGGGGATAGGCGCTGCCGCGGATGGCTGCACCCACCTCATTCAGGTGCAGCATCAGCTGCTCGATCAGTTCGTTGGCACGGAAGCACACCATGTAGTATAGGGCAAAGAACGCCAGCGCGATCAGGGTGGTAAGGAGGTTCTTGCGCTTGAGCTTGCTGTGGATCTTGGCTACCACCCAGCCCAGCAGACAGGAGAGCACCAGCACCAGCAGGGAGACGGCCAGAATCAGCGCGATGCCGCCAAGCACAGTGGCGGCGGTCAGCACACCGACGGCCCAGTAGACGATGACGCAGGGCAGCAGGATCACGCCGGAGAACATCAGACCCATCAGGTATACACCCAGCAGCCGGGAGGCCAGAATGGCACGCACGGGGATAGGCAGCGACAGCAGCAGGTCGTTGTCCTTGGCCTGGTACAGGCCGGAGAACGTGTTGAACACGCTGCCAAACACGCCCATCAGCACACCGACCAGGGCAAAGAGGGTGAAGTACAGCCAATCCAGACCGGCCTCGTGCAGGGGAGCGCACAGACCTATGGAGAACAGCGTGAACATACCGCCGATAACGCCCACCATCAGCAGCACATACAGCACGATCAAACTGACGGTGCTTGCCTTGGACCGGGGTTTGTTCTTTTTCGCGTCGTAGAAGTAGCTGCGGAAGATCTCGGACAGCTGTTTTTTCAGCAATAATTTGACCATCACTCCGCCTCCAGCTCCAGGAAGACCTCCTCCAGGGAGTCGTCGCCCTTGACCTCCTCCATGGTGCCGGAACGGATGAGCCGGCCGCCCTTGATGATAGCCACCTTGTCGCAGAGCTTTTCCGCTACCTCCAGCACATGGGTGGAGAAGAAGATGGCGCCGCCGTTGTCGCAGACCTCGCGCATCATACCCTTGAGCAGGTGGGCGGCTTTGGGGTCCAGGCCCACGAAGGGCTCATCCATGATGATGACCTTCGGGTCGTGGAGCCACGCGGCAATGATGGATAGCTTCTGCTTCATGCCGTGGGAATAGGCGGCAATGGGCTGGGCCAGGTCGCCCGTCAGCTCAAAGGCATCCGCGTAGGTGCGGATACGCTCCTGCCGGGTCTGGGCGTCCACGCCGAATACGTCGGCGATGAAGTTCAGATATTTGATGCCGGTCATGTAGTCGTACAGATCCGGGTTATCGGGGATGTAGGCCATCTCCCGCTTGCAGCCCAGGGGGTCGGCCTTGATGGATCGGCCATCGATGGTGATCTCGCCCTGGTCAAATTGCAGGATACCCACCACGGATTTCAGCGTGGTGGTCTTGCCGGCACCGTTATGGCCGATGAAGCCGTAGATCTCGCCGGGGGCGATGTGCAGCGACAGATCGTCCACGGCCTTCTTCTCGCCGTAGGTCTTGGTCAGATGTTGAATGTCCAGCATGGGGTCAGTTCCTCCTATTTCTCTCCTAAGTTTCTATTGTGGGGCATCATCAGCCGCGGCTGCGGCTGATGATGCGGACGATGCCCATAACGGCGGCGTACAGCACGCCGGCCACAGCCCAGATGATCCAGCTGTACCGGGGTTGGCCGTTGCCGTGGGGACCGTAGGTGTACAGCAGGAACACCGCCGTGGCGGTAAGCCAGTAGATCATGGTGACGGTGCCCATCAGCTTGTGGTGCTTTTTCTGGGGACGGGTGTAGTCGCCCTCCTCCAGCAGCTGCTCCATGGCGCCCTGATACACGCCGGCTGTGACCAGGGCCAGACAGCCGATGGCCACCAGCACCAGCAGCGCGCAGACAGCGGCGATATAGAGCAGGTCGCTGCCGCTTATGCACATGGCGGCGAACAGCGGTACGGCGGCCAGCACACACAGCACCACGCCCACGGTGACGAGCCGGGTATGGGTGTCCTTGTATTCCCGCTGCCGCTGGCGGACCATGCCCTCCACGCCGTACTCCGTTTCAAAGGGTTCTTCCTCCAGGAACCGGTACTCCTTGGCTTCTGCACTTGTCCGCAGAAAGATGCTCACGGCCAGCGCCACCAGACCCAGCAGCACGCACAGACCGATGCCCGCGGCGGCATTTTCGGAGATGTGGAAGCGCTGCACCTCGCTCATGCCGGCCAGCAGGATCAGCGTGACCGGGGAGGTGATGCACAGGGCGGTGGCTACGGCGATCTTCAGCGCGGCGGCCTTACGCAGGGCCAGATAGGCGGAGGCCTGCTTCATGGTGACGCGGCGCAGGGGCGTGTCGTCGTCCTGGGCCGCGGCGCAGGGCGTTTCCTCCTCCAGTTCGTCCTTCAGCAGGAAGTCGGTGGAGATGCCGAACAGGCGGCTCATCATCACGACCTTATCCATATCGGGCACGGACTGTGCGCCCTCCCATTTGGATACGGACTGGCGGGTGACGCCCAGCTTCTCGGCCAGGTCCTCCTGGCTCCAGCCTGCCTTTTTCCGCAGGGACACGATCTTGTCAGCTAAAATCATAGGTATGCGCTCCTTCCGTATGACGGCGGGTGCCGCCGTTTGGTTTTGATGGCGCTATCATACGGGTTTTGCCGGCTGCGGTCTATAAACCGGGGCTGGAAATGTGTCAACCGGCGGTTGCGTTTCGGATTTTTGGGCAGTTTTCCCCTTTTGCTACAGGCTTATTGTACGCGAAAACGTTTTCACTGTCAACTTACAGGACGGTAAGATTTTATTAAGATATGTGCAAAAAAAGAGCCGCCCGGAGGGCGGCCCGTCTGTATTTTGTTATTCCTCCGTGAAATGCACGTGGTTGAAGATGTGGTCCTGACAGAAGCAGTGGTACCCGACGCACTTGCTGCAGTAACGGAATTGCAGATCAGGGTAGTCGGTATCCGTGCGGCCGCAGACGGCGCACTTGTGGCGATAGCCCTGCTGCTGGGCCTGCTTGGCCTGCTGCTGTTGGGCCTGACGGAACTGGACGGTCTTGCGGGAGTTCTGGTATTTGGCGCGCTCCTTCAGGTAGTGGACCTCCGGCCAGATGAACACGGCGAAGTTCAGCAGGGCCACGATGGGCAGCACTACACCGGCCCAGTTGTGGGCGCCGATGGCCTTGATGATGTCGAAGGCGAACAGTGCGCCGTCCAGATACGCCAGCCACTTCATCCTCACGGGGAGGATGAAGAACAGCAGTACCGTGGTGTCCGGGAACAGGAAGGCAAAGGCGAAGAACATGGACAGGTTCACATAGCCGGTGCCCGCTGCGGTCAGGTAGGGGTTGCCGGTGATGAGACTGGCCAGCACCACGCCCAGCACCGTCAGCAGCGCGCCGCTGATGTAGTACAGGTTGAACTTGGCCGTGCCCCACTGGCGCTCCAGCGTGGAGCCGATCCAGTAATAGAAATAGAGACTGATCAGCAGGGCAAAGGGACTGGAGTAGGCGGGCACGAACACAAAGGTCACCAGCCGCCACACCTCGCCGTGGAGCAGGGCGTTGAGGTTGAAGGTCAGGAAGCTCAGGGCGTTGGCGTCGTTGGCCTGGGTCAGCAGCATGAGCACATAGACCGCCACGTTGCCGATGACGATAACGCGCATGAGGTTGGGGATACCGAACCGGGGATGGGCGGCGCAGAAGCGCTGCACCCCGTCATAGAGTTTTTTCAAGGGGAGTGTCCTCCTGTGTACAAATTGTGTTCAGTATAACCCATAACGGCGGAAAAGTCATGTCATTTTTTTGAACAATGGCAAAGTTTCCGTACAGTTGAATTATTTGCAAAAATCATGGAAATGCTATTGACAATGCTAAAAAAACTGTTACAATATGCTGTACAAGTAAATACCTTATCAAGAGTGGCGGAGGGACCGGCCCGATGAAGCCACGGCAACCTGTTTTTTCAAGGTGCCAAATCCGGCGAACGAATCGAAAGATGAGGATGAGCAAAGAAGCACAGCGCTCTGTCGGTTCGGCAGAGCGCTTTTTTCAATGACCATCCGCGAGATGAAAGGAGAAAAAATTATGGCAAGACATCTGTTTACCTCTGAGTCCGTTACCGAAGGGCATCCCGACAAGGTATGCGATCAGATCAGCGACGCGGTGCTGGACGCGATCTTCGAGAAGGACCCCAATGGCCGCGTGGCCTGCGAGACCTGCGCCTCCACCGGCCTGATCCACATCATGGGTGAGATCACCACCAGCTGCTATGTGGATATCCCCAAGATCGCCCGCCAGGTGGTGCTGGACATCGGCTATAACTCCTCCGAGTGCGGCTTTGACGGCAACACCTGCGCCGTCATCACCAACATCGATGAGCAGTCCGGCGATATTGCTTTGGGCGTGGACAAGAGCTATGAGGCCAAGGCCTCCGGCAAGAGCGAGCTGGACAACGGCGCCGGCGACCAGGGCATGATGTTCGGCTACGCCTGCAACGAGACGCCGGAGCTGATGCCTCTGGCGATCTCCATCGCCCACAAGATGGCCAAGCGCTTGACCGACGTGCGGAAGCAGGGTCTGGTGGACTATCTGCGTCCCGATGGCAAGACCCAGATCACCGTGGAGTACGACGAGAACGGCAAGCCCGTCCGCGTGGATACCGTGGTGCTGTCCACCCAGCACAGCCCCGATGTGACGCTGGAGCAGATCCGCAAGGATATGATCGAGCTGGTCATCAAGCCCACCGTGCCCGCCGGGCTGCTGGACGGCGAGACGAAGATCTATGTGAACCCCACCGGCCGCTTTGTCAGCGGCGGCCCCGCCGCTGATACCGGCCTGACCGGCCGCAAGATCATCGTGGACACCTATGGCGGCAGCGCGCCCCACGGCGGCGGCGCCTTCTCCGGCAAGGACCCCACCAAGGTGGACCGCAGCGCGGCCTACGCCGCCCGCTGGGTGGCCAAGAATGTGGTGGCTGCCGGCCTGGCGGACAAGTGCCAGGTGCAGCTGGCCTACGCCATCGGCGTGGCGCGTCCCGTCAGCGTGCTGGTGGAGACGTTCGGCACCGGCGTGGTGGCCGACAGCGAGCTGGAGGCCGCTGTGGAGAAGGTCTTTGACCTGCGCCCCACCGCCATCATCCGCGATCTGGACCTGCGGAAGCCCATTTACCGCCAGCTGGCGGCCTATGGCCACATGGGCCGTGAGGACCTGGGTGTTTCCTGGGAAAAGACCGACCGTGTGGAGGCCCTGAAGGCCGCCCTGGGCAAGTAAGTTTTCGATAACGGGGGCGGCTTTGCCGCCCCCGTTTATCCAATAAAAAGGAGTGTATCGCTATGATGAAGAACCTCGATGTGGCCACCGTGCTGACCCTGCGGGATCAGGTGGCCTATCAGCCGGGGCAGGTGGTCAGCAAGACGCTGGCCCAGAACGACGCCGTCAGTGTGACGCTGTTTGCCTTCGACAAGGACGAGGAGATCAGCACCCACGAGTCCGGCGGCGACGCGCTGGTGACGTGCCTGGACGGCGTGGGCCGCGTGACTGTGGACGGCGTGCCCCATGTGCTGCACACCGGCGAGTCCATCCTCATGCCGGCGCGGCATCCGCACGCGGTGTATGGACAGGAGCAATTCAAAATGCTGCTGGTGGTCGTATTCTGAGAACGTCAAACGTGCGTTGATCTGCTTTGGCTGGCGGTGGAAATTGTCTGTTGCAATTTCCACCGCGTTGTGGTATCATGCGAAAAAATTTCCCAACAGGAGGGATGCATATGTACACAAACCATGAGAAATATGCGCTGGTGAACGGCGTGATGCTGGACGGTACGCGGGACATGACGCCTCGGACGGGGCTGGCTGTCTGTGTGGACGGGGACCGCATTGCTGCCGTCTGCGACGCGGCCGATGTGCCGGAGGGCTATGCGCGCGTGGACCTGGGCGGCAAATACCTGCTGCCGGGGCTGATCAATCTGCATGTGCATCTGCCCGCCTCCGGCAAGCCCCGGAAAAAGCCCTCCGACCCTAAGAAGCTGGTGAAGCTCATCACCTCCAACGGCCTGATGCGCCGCATCGGCGTGAAGATGTGCGAGGGTTATGCCAGGACGGAGCTGCTGTCCGGCGTGACCACTATCCGTACCGTGGGCGGCGTGGCGGACTTCGACACGATCATTCGCGATGCGGCCAGGCGGGGCGAGATCCTGTCTCCCCGGGTGGTGGCGTCCAATATGGCGGTGTCGGTACCCGGCGGGCACATGGCCGGGTCGCTGGCCTATGAGGCCCGCACGCCGGAGGAGGCCGCGGCCTTCGTGGAGAAGATCGCGGCGGAAAAGCCCGACCTGATCAAGCTGATGATCACCGGCGGCGTTATGGACGCCGAAGTGGTGGGCGAGCCGGGCGTGCTGCGGATGCAGCCGGCACTGGTCAAGGCGGCCTGCGATAAGGCCCATGCGCTGGGAATGCAGGTGGCCGCTCATGTGGAGAGCCCGGAGGGCGTCCGGGTGGCGCTGGAAAACGGCGTGGACTCCATCGAGCACGGCGCGAAGCCGGATGAGCACATCATGCAGCTGTGTAAGGAACGCGGCGCTTTCCAGGTGTCCACCATCTCGCCTGCCGTGCCCTATGCGCTGTTCGACCGCAGTATCTCTCACGCCACCTATGAGCAGCAGGAGAACGGCAAGGTGGTGTTTGAGGGTATTATCGCCATGGCGAAGGCCTGTCTGGCGGATGGTGTCCCCGTGGGTCTGGGCACCGACACCGGCTGCCCCTATATCACCCACTACGATATGTGGCGGGAGCTATGCTACTTTGTGAAGTACTGCGGCGTGACGCCGGCGTTTGCGCTGCACAGCGCCACGCTGGGCAATGCGGCGCTGGCGGGTATTGCCGGCGAGACCGGCTCCATCCAGCCGGGCAAGTGCGCGGATATGATCGTCTGCGCGGCGGACCCGCTGGCTGATCTGACCGCCCTGCGGACGCTGGATATGGTCATTAAGTCCGGCTATCGTGTGGAACATCCCCAAGTGAAGAAAATGGACAATGTGGAACGGGAGCTGGACAAGTTCCTGTAAATACAGTGTATCCCCCCGGCGGAGCCGGGGGGATATTTATTCGCTTATTGGCATTGCAGGCCCAACTGGTAGAAGGCTACGGCAGCCGCGGCAGCTACATTCAGGCTGTCCACCCCATGGGTCATGGGGATCATCACCGTGTAGTCGCATTGGGCGATGGTGCCGTCGGCCAGCCCGTCGCCCTCGGTGCCCAGCACCACCGCCAGCCTCTCCGCTGACAGCAGGCGTGGGTCATCCAGCCGCAGGGAGTCCTCCCGCAGGGCCATGGCCGCGGTGGTGAAGCCCAGATCGTGCAGTGCCGCCGTCCAGTCGCCCTCCGGCAGATAGGTCCATGGCACCAGGAATACATTACCCATGCTTACCCGGGAAGCCCGGCGGTACAGGGGGTCGCTGCCCTCTGTGGTCAGCAGGACGGCGTCCATGCCCAGGGCGGCCGCGCAGCGGAAAATGGCACCCACGTTGGTGGGGTTCATCACGTTTTCCAGTACGGCGATGCGCCGCGCCCTGGCGCAGACCTCCGCCACAGAGGGCAGGGGCGGACGACGCATGGCGCACAGCATCCCGCGGGTCAGGTGGAAGCCGGTGAGCTGCGTCAGCACCTCCAGGGAGGCGGTATAGACGGGGAGGTCCGGGTCACAGCGACCCAGTATCTCGGCGCCTTTGCCGGTGATGTGCTGCGGCTCCATCAGGAACGACACCGGTACGCACCCGGCGTCCAGCGCACGGCCGATGACCAGCGGGCTCTCGGTGATGAACAGGGCGTTGGCCGGGTCGGCCCGGTTGACCAGCTGGTTTTCCGTGGCCCGGGCGTAGACGTCCAGCGCCGGGTCGGAAAAGTCGTATATCTCGATGACCTGTGCCATATCACTTCCACTCCTTCAGCAGCGTTTCCAGTGCCGTCCGGTAATAGGCGGCGACGTTGGCTCGGGCGTCCTCAAGGGTCGCCCCGGCGGGGTTGATACTGCGGACGGCCCGCAGATCCAGCGGTGCCCATTGCTCCGGTGTCAGTGCCACACGCCCGGCCAGCACGGCAGCGGGGACACGCAGCTTCTGACACCGGCCTGCCACGCCGCTGATGGCCTTGCCGCCCAGGCTTTGGGCATCAAAGGAACCCTCGCCGGTGACCACCAGGTCGCAGCCCACTGCGCGGCGGTCGAAGTCCACGGTGTCCAGCACCGTCGTGATACCGGAGCGCAGGGCACCGCACAACAGCGCAGCGCAGCCCGCGCCGAAGCCGCCGGCGGCACCGCCGCCGGGGAGGGTATCCACCTCCGCACCCAGCTGTGCATGCAGCACCGCGGCGAGATGCCGAAGTCCCGCGTCCAGACGCTGCACGCAGGCATCGTTCGCCCCCTTCTGCGGAGCGAAGATGTACGCCGCGCCGGTTTCGCCGTACAGGGGGTTGTCGATGTCGCACATGACCGTCAGCACACCGGGCCGCAGGCCGGGATGCCGCCCGGACAGGTCGATAGCCTCGATGTCCGCCAGCGTGCCGCCGGTGGGCACGAAGCCGCGGCCCTGCCGGTCGTAAAACCGAACGCCAAGCGCTGCAGCCGCACCGCAGCCGCCGTCGTTGGTGCAGCTGCCGCCCAGACCCAGGATCAGGCGCTTTGCGCCGTGATCCAGCGCGTGGGCCAGAAGCTGTCCCACACCGTAGGTGGTGGCCGCCTCCGGGTCGGGACGGCCCTCGGCCTGGTGCAGACCCGCTGCTGCGGCGCACTCCACCACCGCCGTCCCGTCTGGCAGCAGGCCGTAGAAGCCATCGATAGTGCCGCCAAAGGGACCGGACACGGGAAGGGCGATACGCTGTCCGCCGCAGGCATCCAGAAAGCAGTCTGTGGTGCCCTCGCCGCCATCGGCCACCGGCAGGGCGTCGATGTGCCAGCCGGGGCTATGGAGACTGCGGGCGATGCGGCAGATGTCCGGGGAGGACAGCGTGCCTTTGAATGAGTCGGAGAGGACAAGACAGCGTTTCATGGAGCGCACTCCCTTCGTTTTGATAAGGGGATTATACCAGCCGGAGGGAAAAAACACAAGGGACGGCATATGCCGTCCCTCATGTTTTGTACGTTATTTGCTATACCGATTTGAGGAGAGGAGAGAACTTACTTGGCCAGCAGTCTGGCAGCGCGCTTCTTGCCGTACACGCAGCAGCCCACCACATAGGCGATGGCGCACACCACGCCGATGATGTAGGCGGGCGTCCAGGGAATGTTGAAGCCGATGTGGGCGTTGGCGATGTAGGTCACGCAGATGAAGGTGTAGAAGCAGCCGGGGATCATGGGGATCCAAGCCCACTTGCCCTTGCCGTTCTCGAACATCCACGCGGTGATGCACAGGAAGGCGAACAGGGACAGCGTCTGGTTGGCCCATGCGAAGTAACGCCACAGGATGTTGAAGCCGTCGGCATTGGTCTTGGCGAACACGAGGATGGCGATGACCAGCGCGAAGATGGGCACAGCCAGCTTGATGCGCTTGCCGTTGGTGGACTGGTCGATGTGCAGCGTCTCAGACAGGCTCAGACGCAGGGCGCGCAGCGCCGTATCACCGGAGGTGATGGGCAGAACGATAACGCCGATCAGGGCGATGATGACCTTCATCACGCTCTCCGAGATATGTGACGCCTGGTACGCCATGGCCAAAAGACTTGCCACAAGCGTGCCGCCCGATAACGCCGCATTGCCGAACGCTACGATGCGCAACGCGCCGCCGCGCCACTGATATACCAGGTAATACAGCATGGCCCACACCACCATGTTGTAGCACGTGCACACCACCCATGCGCCCGACGCCACAGCAGGCGTGTTCAAGGAGAACATGGCGATGCACACGATAAGCACCGTCAGCGCGCAGGCAGCAATGGAGTACATCTTTGCGAATCCGTCGCGTCGGGATTTCGCGAGCAGCACGGCGGCCATGATGGCGATCATAAGGGGGATCTCGATAAGCTGGGAAACCACGTTTGCGCCGATGGCGAACGTCGGTGGCACGCTGATCAGCACATATGCGCGGATCAGCTCAAGTGCCGTGGAGCACAGGCCGATGGAGGCGAGCAGCACCCAAAACCTACGTGCCAGCTTTACCGGGGTGGCGAGCACCTGTTTTTCGCCGCGCAAGTCTTTTCGGCGTATGCAGAACAGCGAGGCACCTATCACGGGCAGCGCGATGAAAGCCGCAACGGCTATCGGCTGCGGGCAGCCGTTCAGCACGAAATAGATCGCGATGGAAAAGAGCGTGCATTCGGCTAGCCGGTAAAGCGCGCGGTGGGGCGGCAACGTGCCGAATAAGCCGGCCGCACGTACGAACAGCATGGTGGTGCCGACGCCCGCGAGCACGCAGCCGGAGTTGAACAGCACGGTGAGCGCGAAGTGGGGGACGGCTGCGCCCAGCACTTCGTTGCGGGCGTTACAGATGAGGAGCGTGCCCACAGCAGCCACAAGGCCGCCGATGAACGTGGTCCGGCTCTTCGCGACCCATTTGGAGAAGCGGTCGGCGAACAGTGCGACGAGCAGCAGCGTGATGAAGCATGCCAGCAGATGCACGAGCATAAGGTTCTC
>ERZ824600.710-NODE-710-length-48067-cov-4.522661_pt1 | contig 48067 bp, 60 predicted proteins | sample MGYA00519933_ERZ824600 | MGnify/ENA primary metagenome ERZ824600 (study PRJEB31778, sample SAMEA3449178) | human gut metagenome | biome: human gut; feature: human-associated habitat; material: faeces | place: United Kingdom | collected 2010/2012 ... | reverse complement strand
CTGATGACCTCATCCTTACCAAGGATGTGCTCTACCAACTGAGCCATAGCAGCGTTCAGCGAACGATGTTATTATATCAGGTTCGATGTGATTTGTCAATAGCTATTTTGAAAGTTTTTAATTTACTGCTGTAATTTAAATATCGACAGTACAGATACGAATTGATAGGATTTTGCTGATTGTTTTCGACGCATGGGAGAAAAGAGGATTTTTTTCATATCCATACATGCGGAACATGCGGAATATATGCGGCAGGAGCGCATGGCGGCATAATGCGCCACGGTTCGAGTTTTTTACCATCGGTTCGGGTTGACAAAGGCGGCGGAGCGTGGTATAATCAAATCTGATTTGTGACAGAAAATAATACAAAGTAAAAACACGGTGGGTGAGTACGGATGATAGGCAAGATCGGTTTTGATCAGGAGAAATACATACGGATGCAGTCGCAGGAGATACAGAAGCGCATAGACAGCTTCGGCGGAAAGCTGTATCTCGAGTTCGGCGGCAAGCTCTTTGACGATTATCATGCGGCGAGAGTTCTTCCGGGCTTTGAGCCTGACAGCAAGATAAAGATGCTCTCCAAGATAGCGGACCGCGCGGAGGTCGTTATCGTTATCAATGCAAGTGACATCGAGAATAATAAGATGCGCGGTGATATCGGTATTACCTATGATGCGGACGTGCTTCGCCTGATAGATGCCTTTCACGGCATGGGACTGTATGTCGGCAGCGTTGTTATCTCGCACTTTACCGGGCAAAAGACCGCTATGGCATTCCACGACAAGCTCGAGCGCCTCGGTATGAAGGTATATTTTCACTACATCATCGACGGCTATCCGCATGATATCAATCATATAGTGTCGGACGACGGCTTCGGAAAGAACGAGTATATAGAGACCACCCGTCCGCTCGTCGTTGTTACCGCGCCGGGACCCGGAAGCGGCAAGATGGCTACCTGCCTCTCGCAGCTCTATCATGAGTACAAGCGCGGCATAAAGGCGGGCTACGCAAAATACGAGACCTTCCCGATATGGAATATCTCTCTCAAGCACCCTGTCAATCTTGCATACGAGGCGGCGACCGCCGACCTTAACGATGTAAATATGATCGATCCTTATCACCTTGAGGCATACGGCAGGATGGCGGTCAACTACAACCGCGATATCGAGGTATTCCCGGTGCTCGATGCTATGTTCCGCAGGATATCCGGCAGCTCGCCCTACAAGTCGCCTACCGATATGGGTGTCAATATGGCGGGTAACTGCATAAGCGACGACGAGGTAGTCTGCCGCGCATCAAAGGACGAGATCATCCGTCGCTATTTCAGCACTATGTGCGACAGCCGCCGCGGCAGGGGAAGTCCCGCAGCGGTCGAAAAGCTTGAGCTTATTATGCAGACTGCCGGCGTTACGGTCGATGAGCGTCCGGTAGTAGGCGCTGCGCTCGAAAAGAGCAAGTCCGTCGCCGATCCGAATCATCCTGAGGCGGTCGCGATCGAGCTGCCGGACGGCAGAATAGTTACCGGAAAGACCTCTGCGCTGCTCGGACCGGCTGCTGCTGCAGTGCTTAATGCGATAAAGGCGATGTGTGATATTCCTAAGGATGTTCACCTGATAGCTCCATCCACCATCGAGCCTATACAGCAGCTCAAGGTCGAGATGCTCGGCAACCGCAATCCCCGTCTGCACACCGACGAGGCTCTTATCGCGCTATCTATCAGTGCCGCGACAAGCAGGGATGCGGCTGCTGCCTTTGCAAAGCTGAAGGAGCTGCGTGACTGCGAGGCACATTCCACCATTATCCCGTCGCAGGTAGATGAGGACGTATACCGCAAGCTCGGCATTCACCTTACCTGTGAGCCGCGCTACAATACAAAAAAACTTTTTCATAAATAATTCCCGACGCGCTGCGTCCTGGATGAAAGGAACTTTTCAGAAAAATGTCTTGGTTTATTTTTGCTTTGATCACTACACTGGCATGGGGCTGTGCCGATCTGCTGTATAAAAAAGGCAGCGACGAGGACGACAGTCTCTCTCATATCCGAATAGCCGTTTGGGTTGGACTTGTAATGGGTATCGTCTCCATCGCGCTTATTCCGTTCTCCGAGAGCGGCTTCGACCTGCCTACGATGGCAAAGAACGCGCTGCTCTATACTCCCGCTTCGCTTTCCTACATAATCTCGATGGTCATCGGCTATGCGGGACTGAGATACCTTGAGCTGTCGATAGTTTCGCCGGTTCAGAACGCTTCCGGCGCATTTTCCGCCATCGCCATGATCATCTGGATGATGGCAAAGGGCAGCATTGACAGCATATCCGACGAATACGGTATTCTTGATATCTGCGGAACTGCGGTTATCGTTATCGGCGTTGTCCTGCTTGCGGTTGTCGAGCAGAAGATATCCAAGGAGGAGCAGCCCGAGAGCGACCGCAAATACACAAGAGGCGCGCTCGCGCTTATCTTCCCGCTGCTCTACTGCATCTTTGATACCATAGGAACCGCCGCAGACGGCATTATCCTCGACGGCGAGCACGGTCTCGGCCTCGGCGAGATAGATGTCCTTGTGCTTTACGGTCTTACCTTCCTGCTTGTCGGCATAGGCTGCTGGATCTTCCTGCTCATCCGCGAGCACAAGCCCTACAACCCCTTTGCACGTCACGAGCTTTGGAAGGGTGCTGCCGCATCGGCTGAGCAGTTCGGTCAGATATTCTATGTCTTTGCAATGTCGCGCAACCCTGTGCTTGCCGCTCCGATGATCGCCTCCTACTGCATCGTTTCGGTCATTCTCTCGCGTGTATTTCTCGGGGAGAAGCTGCGCCGCAATCAGGCGATGTGCGTTGCGCTCGTTATTATCGGTATCGTTGCACTCGGTATATCCGAGGGACTTGGTGAAATGTAATATGCTCGGCTGAGCTTATAGACAAAGGCGGTGCGGCTTGGCTGTGCCGCTTTTGACTTACAAGAAAAAAGCTTTATGTGACGCATATGGCGATGAAATCGTTGACAACGAGCGCCGTATAAGATATAATTATGTCACGGTGTCAGCCTATGCGGCTGAAAAACAGCTTTATTAACTGAGAGGGAAACAGTATGAAACATTTCGGCAGAAAGCTAAAGGCGTACTCATTTGTACTGCTTATCGTTGGTGTTACGGTATCAATTATTGTCGGTCTGAGGTGCATTGTATTTACACCGGAAACGTCGATATCCTCGTATGTCTATACCCTTATCGCGACCGCGTCCTCCGTGTCGCTGTTCTTCTTGTTTTACGGGCTCGGCGAGATAGTTTCAAAGCTCTCCGCTATTGCCGAAAATACCTCCGGCACGCGCCGCGCGATGCATTATATTCGTCGATATATCGAGACTTCGGATGATACGGAAGAACCGTCGGCAGAGTAAATCGGCGACGCATATATGCCGCCCGATCGGTTCGCCTATGAAGGACTTGAATGCGGTCAGCTGCATGAAATCATATAATAGTCAGAGCAGCCCGGGCGGAGTACATCCGTCCGGGCTGTCAATTCTATTCGGCGCAAATATTGCAGTAATTTTATGCAAGGTCCGCATTATGATTGTGCAGACTCTGCCGTCGGTTTTATCCGATAGAGATTATCTTCATCAATTCTACGAGGTCGCAGACATCGACCCTACCGTCAAGATTTATATCCTGAATGGGGGTCGCATCGACTTCCGCTGCGATATTCTTCATAAGACGCACGAGGTCGAGCGTATCAACGCTGCCGTCGCCGTTAATATCGCCGTTGTCTGTTCCGACAAGGTCGATATAGCGATTGATGGCAGGTGCAGTGTCAACGGTATCGAAAAAAGATTTTTCTCCCGATGTTGCCTCGCCGTACATCGAACCGTATTCAAAGCCCGCTACCTTATATATTCCGGGTTCGCCGACATGCATGCGGCTGTACGGAAGAGTGTCTATATAATTGTGAATGCTTGTGCGTATCTGATATGCCGCACCGGGGCAGAGCTTATTAGCCGCATCTGAGGTGAGCGGAATCCGAAATTCCGAGACATATCCGTCGGAGCTGCTTTCGGTTACAAAATATTCGCTGTTAAGACCTATAAGCCCCTCGCCTTTTTTGCCGGCGTTGCCGTCAATCGGCAAAAGAGAGGTGGAATTGCTTTTAGGGGTCGTCGCAAGAAATCTGCCGCCGCGATCTGCAAACAGAGAAAGCGAATCACCGATATCAAATGTGATCCAAATTCCGTCCTGATATGTGTATATCATATTGTCAAATGCCGGCTGCTCGGCTTTTTCGTAATCGACTATTCCGAGAGTGTTGTCCTTGACCGAAAAATAGACATAGATATTATCATCATCCCAGAGCATATATGAATATGCCTCTACGCCGGTGTCCCAGTTGATAAGCTCCGGTCTTGCTTCTGCATCCTTTTCATCCATGAGGTACCACGGCTTCAGCTTGTAGTCGATCCTTTCGGACTTCAGATACAGATCGTCGAGCTTGCCGTCTATCGTCGGTGTGCCGTAGGCTACGCGGTTGTGTATCTCTTCGGCGGCAGGCGCTGTGTCGTCTGCCGCAAAGGCAATGGGGCTTATCAACGTGGTTGCGGTTATCAGTGCGCTTAAAAACTTAAATCCTGTTTTCATGATTGTATTCCTCCCTTAACTAAGGAAGCCCTTAGGCATTTTGCATTTCGTGCAAACATTGCTGCTGTTGAACGTATGCACTTCGATTATCGGATCGCCGCATATGCAATCGGCACGGTGTGTGCGTCGGTCGCTTAACTGCGATGTCTATTTTGTGTTGATCATGCGATAAAATAATTGTGTCAGTAGGACAATGGTATCATTCCTTTCTTATAATTGATCATATGTTACCCGAGCGATATTTTTTTCATAAGTGCTACAAGGTCGCGGACATCAACCTCGCCGTCGAGATTAACATCGGATGTTGGCTCTGTAACGATATTCTCGGCAATGTTCTTCATCAGACGTACAAGGTCGCGGGAGTCGGTATAGCTGTCGCCGTTTACATCTCCTTTGCTTGTTCCGACAAGGTCCATATAGCGGGCTATTACGGATAATGTCTTAATGTCAAATTCGGTGCCGTAGGTTACTTCGGCGTACCAAACACCGTCCGAAAATCCCGGCTCGGTTTTCATTGACATGGAATTTACTTGGTAATTAAGCGTATCTATGTAATTCCGAACCGATGTCATCTGACGCATGCGAGAACCGATTTTAAGATATTCGGAGCCTTTTGCGGTGAGCGGAATTTTAAATTCTGCAGTGTATTCGTTATTACTGTTGACGATGGCAAAACAGTCGTTGTTAAGTCCGGTGATCTCTTCTCGATTATAAGGAAATCCTTTCAACTTCGCTAATCCTGAAATACTATCATCGTACATATTATTTGTTAACCCGAAGAATCTTCCTCCGCGTTCGGCAAAGGTCGGATATATTACGTCGTTGAAGAATAGCGAAAAATAGATACCGTCCTGATATGTAAAGGTTTCGGGATCCTCCGGGTCTGATTCTGCTTTGTCAAAGTCGACTATGCCGGAACTGCTGTCCTTTACAGATATGTATACATATATGTTTTCATTATCCCACAGCAAATATGAGTATGCCTCAATACCGGTATCCCACTCATAGTGCTTTTTTATTTCTTCTTTGCTGTCGGCATATTTTCCCAAATAAACAGGAATATATTTATAGTCTATTTTCTCGGATTGCAGATATTCGCTGTCGAGATATCCGTCTATTGTCGGAGTGCCGTAGGCTACGCGGTTGTATATTTCCTCGGCGATAGGAGTTGTATCTTTGGCTGCGATAGGGCAGGATAATATAGAAGCGAGTAGTGCTGCACAGGCAAGCGGATATTTGATTTTCATAAATGATAAACCTCCTTCGTTTTTTATCCGCGGGCTATTATCCTCATAAGAGCTACAAGGTCGCGGGCATCAACCTCGCCGTCGAGATTAACATCGGATGTTGGCTCTGTAACGATATTCTCGGCAATGTTCTTCATCAGACGTACAAGGTCGCGGGAGTCGGTATAGCTGTCGCCGTTTACATCTCCTTTGTTTGATCCGACGAAATTCATATAACGGTTGATTTTTGATATTGTATTTTCATCATACTTTTTGCCATAAACAAATTCACCGTATAAAATTCCATATGTGAACCCCGGCTCGGTGCCAACATAGCCGCGCCACATGCCGTACGGCACGGTGTCAATATAATTAAATATAACGGTGGATTGCTGCATTTGTGCACCCATGTAAACGTATTCTGCACCTCTTGATGTTAGCGGGATTTTGAATTCGGTCACATAGCTATTGTCGCTGTTAATAGTGACGAAACAGTCGCGGTTAAGACCGATGATTTTTTCGTTATCTGCCGGGAACCCGTCTAAGCTTGATAATACTGATATTTTTTCAATATAGTCATCAGCAGTTAATCCGAAGAATCTTCCGCCGCGTTCGGCAAATACCGGGTATGTTGTATCTCCAAATCTGAAAGTACTGTAAACCCCGTCCTGATATGTGTATATTTCCGGTATCATGGGGTCTAAAGTAACCTTATCAAAATCAACTATTCCGGAGGACGAATCTTTTACAGCTGTATATACATAGAGGTTTTCATCGTCCCACAGCATATATGTGTACGCCTCGATGCCGGTATCCCAGCTGAAGTATTTTTTTACGTTTTCCTCAGGACTGATATCCTTGTCTGGAAACAGATAACTCGGTTGTAACTTGTAGTCTATTCGCTCAGACTGCATATACGCGCTGTCGAGATAACCGTCTATTGTCGGCGTGCCGTAAGCTACGCGGTTGTGTATTTCCTCGGCGATAGGTGCATTATTCCAGTCAGCTGCGATAGGGCATGTGAGCGCAGCGGCGATGAGTACTGCACAGGTGAATGTATACTTCTTTTTCATTAAACGTATCCTTTCGTTTCGGCGTCTGATTTTATAATGCGTAAATTCAGATATTCAACATAATCATTCCGTTCGAGTGCTTTTCCGCGGCGATGCCTCGGTGGCATGATCGCGGGTTTTATATGTGTTTTTTTCGGCGGGACGGAAATATTACGGCGAGACGATTGTGATTTACGAACTGCAATTATGGGAATAATACGCTAATATCTATGTATAGAATACATCAGCTTACAGTTTTTGTCAACTAATTTTAAATATTCGTCATTATATTCGTGACTTTGTACAATTTCGTTCTCTATTTATGTTTAATATAGATAATACTAACTGCAAAATAGTAGCTATGCAGAGCGGCGCACCGCAGCTCCGCGGCGCAGATCAACAACCGTGAACTCGGTTGTTTGCGGAGAGGGTGATACGGCGCGCCGCCGCAATGCTGCATTTACCGACAGCGTCAGAGCAGATCGCTTATGCGGCCTTTATCCTGCGGCAGCAGGAAGGCAGGCGGGATGTCGAGCACGGTTCGGCATCCGCATTCCCCGAGCTCATGCAGGCGTGCGACAGCGCGTGCATAGCACAGCAGAACGGTGGCGGTGAAGTGCGGATTTGAGTCGAGCCGCAGCGAATATTCCGCAGTGCTGCCATCACCGTGTCGGATAACTCTGCCGCCGTGCGGCATTGTCGAGTGCGCTCGCTCCATCTGCTCGGCGGTGATAAAAATTACCTCTGTGTCATACGGCTCGTAATAGTCGGGAATCGCGCGTATCTCGGCACTTATTCGTTCACGGTCGGCATTCGGTTCGGCGACAACATAGCATTCGCGCCGATGCATTTCGCGTTCGCTCAGTCCGCCGTCACCGCTGCGGGCACGGTCGATTGCAAACGGCAGAGGAACAGTGTATTCGCGCGCGTCGATAACTCCCTCAACATGACGTGCCGCCTCTGAATGTCCCGCGCTGACCCCGCGCCCCCAAAAGGTAAAGCCCTTGCCGTGCGGTATAAACGCCTCGCCGAATGCGCGCATTACCGAAAAGATTCCGGGATCCCATCCTGCCGCGACAAGCGCAAGTGTGCCGCCTGCTTTTGCCGCCGCATCCACTGCGGCGATATGCCGCGATATCCTGCCGTGACAGTCGTAGCTGTCCACTATCGAATGCTTGCGGGCGAGCATCGGCGACACGATGGGCGTATCCTGCGCCGAGCCGGTGCACACTATCATAACGTCGATGCGCTCCGCAAGCTCTACCGATTGCTCGGCGGGAAGTATAATGCTGCCGAACGGCGAGGACAGTCCCGCAGGATCGCGGCGGGTGAATATCGCGGCGGTCTGTATATCGCCGCTTCTTGCCGCCGCCTCTTCAACGCCGCGTCCGAGATTGCCGTAGCCGTAGATACCGATTCTTATCATACAGATTTCCTTCCTTTTATTTATAGTATGTTGTACGGTACGCAGTGCCGCTGTCGCACTGACCCGATTCGATATTATATATGCTATTGCGCGTGCGTGTATGCCGAAGCGGCAGATGTCTATATACGACCTTGCTCAAGCCGTGCTATGCTGACAGAGAAAAGCGGCGCAAGCTTTGTCGGCAGAGGACGCTATGTTCCGTAGGATGCCTGCGGTGTATTTTCGATGTGCCGATGACATATTTTTTTAAAAAATAAAATGTGCTTTTTCTATTGACTTTAGCGAATTAAAGTGATAAAATGACAGAGCAAAGAAAGAATAGGAGACGGAAAGATGCAGATTAACGACGAATTGATGCAGAAGAGCGAGCGAACGGTGCTCGGCTTGCAGCAGATGTATCTCGATGCGGGATATGCTCCCTATCGGATGAGCAAGTTTGAGGAGTACGATCTGTATGCCGATAACAAGGATTTTTTGATATCGGATAATGTAATCACCTTTACAGATACGAGCGGGCGGCTGATGGCGCTCAAGCCGGATGTAACCCTCTCGATAGTCAAGAATCTCGGCGACCGTCCCGATGAGGTGCAAAAGGTCTTTTACCGCGAAAATGTCTACCGTGTGTCGAGAGGCACCGGCTCATATAAGGAGATGCTCCAGGCGGGGCTTGAGTGTATCGGAAAGGTAGGCAGGGCAGAGCTGCTTGAGGTCATTCGGCTTGCTGCGCAGAGCCTTGCGCAGATATCCGCCCGCTCGGTGCTCGCGCTGTCGAGTCTCGACGTTATCGAGGAGGCGATGGCGGGCGAGACGAATGCGGCGGAGGCGAGAGGGCGCGTATTCTCCGCACTCGGCGATCGCAACTATTCCGCGCTGCGCTCCGTGTGCTCCGAGTACGGCTTTTCCTCCGAGAGCGCCGAGCTGCTCTGCGCTCTTGCGGAGGTTCACGGTACGGTCTCGGAAACCCTGCCGACGCTTCGCAGTCTGTTTGCGGATTCCTCCTGCGCGTCGCTCGGCGCGTTTATCCTGACACTCGATTCGATAGCGGAGAGCGAGTTTTCCGCTGCCGTTGATGTTGATTTTTCGGTCGTGTGCGACCCGGGCTACTATTGCGGAATAGTTTTTAAGGGCTATGTGCACGGAATTCCGGATGCGGTGCTCTCCGGCGGTCAGTATGACCGACTGATGCACAGAATGCAGCGCCGCTCGCGTGCGGTCGGCTTTGCCGTTTATGCGGATATGCTCGAGCGGATAGGCGACGGCGGGGAGGAGCAGGGCAGACTGCCTGGCGATTATCTGAATATTGCGCTGCCTAAGGGCAGACTCGGCGAGAAGATATATGCGATGTTTGCACGTGCGGGCTATGAGTGCCCGTCTATCTGCGAGCAGAACCGCAAGCTGTTCTTCGAGAATCCGGAAAAGCATGTGCGCTATTTCTGGGTCAAGCCCTCCGACGTTGCGATATACGTGGAGCGCGGCGCGGCTGATATCGGAGTCTGCGGTAAGGACATCCTCGCCGAGTACGAGCCGGATGTTTACGAGCTGCTCGATACCGGAGAGGGCAGATGCAGAATGGCTGTCGCGGGTCCCCGTGATTTCAGCTATACTCCCGGAACAACGCTGCGCGTGGCAACCAAATTTTCTTCGGTTGCAAAGCGCTACTATCTCTCGCGCGGCATCGACATAGATATTATTCACCTGAACGGCTCGATAGAGATCGCGCCGCTGCTCGGACTGTCGGACGTTATCGTGGATATCGTCGAGACCGGAGCGACGCTTCGCGAGAACGATCTCGAGGTAAAGCAGGAGATATTCGACATCAGCGCAAGGCTGATAGCAAATAAATCGGCATATAAGTTCGGAAGAGAAGCGATAGACGATATTATCGCAAAGCTGTCCGAGATGACACGGGAAAAGAGGAACGAAAAATGATAAAAATACTCGAATACTGTGAGGTCGAGCGCAGCGAGATATTTGCCCGCACCGAGCCGTGCGCGAATGCCGAGGCTACGGTACGCAATATTATCGCCGATGTTCGTGCACGCGGAGACGATGCGCTGCTCGAGTACGGCAGACGCTTTGACAGTCCCGGACTTGACAACCTGACCGTCAGCGCGGAGGAGATAGATGCGGCGCTCGAATCGGTCGAGCCCGAGTTTCTGCGTATTCTGCGTGAGGCGGCGGACAATATCCGCGAGTTTCACGAGCGTCAGAAGCGAAACAGCTTTGTTATAAGCGAGCGCGAGGGCGTTGTCATAGGGCAGAAGGTCATGCCCATCGAGCGTGCGGGACTGTATGTTCCCGGCGGAACGGCGGCATATCCGTCCACCGTTCTTATGGATGCCATCCCTGCCAAGATCGCAGGCTGCCGCGAGGTCGTTATCACTACCCCCGTCTGTCGAGACGGCAGCATTCCACCGGTCATTCTCGCGGCAGCATCGGTTGCCGGAGTAGACAGAATATTTAAGGTCGGCGGCGCTCAGGCTATCGCCGCGCTGGCATACGGAACTCAGACCATACCGCGTGTAGACAAGATAGTCGGACCGGGAAATGCATATGTGGCTGAGGCAAAGCGGCAGGTTTACGGTGCCGTTTCGATAGATATGATAGCGGGACCGAGCGAGATACTCATCGTCGCCGACGGCGGAAGCAACCCGGTATGCGTTGCGGCGGACCTGCTCTCTCAGGCGGAGCACGACCGTATGGCAAGCGCGGTGCTTGTTACCGACTCCCGCGAGCTTGCCGAGGCGGTGCGCGACGAGATAGAGCGTCAGCTTCCGCTGCTCGAGCGCTGCGAGATAGCGCGCGCCTCCATCGACGACAACGGAAAGATAATCGTCGCGCCGTCGATAGATATGGCGATAGATATTGCGAACGAGATAGCTCCCGAGCACCTCGAGCTGTGTGTTGATAATCCTTTCGACCTGCTCGATGCGGTGCGGAATGCCGGATCTGTATTTATGGGCAGAAACTGCCCCGAGGCTCTCGGAGACTATTTTGCGGGACCGAATCACACCCTGCCCACCGGCGGAAGTGCAAGATTCTCGAGCCCGCTCTCGGTCGACGACTTTGTTAAAAAGACGCAGTTTACCTATTACACCGAGTCGGCGCTTGCAAGGGTCGCGGACAAGGTCGCGTATTTTGCGTGCAAGGAGGGGCTGACGGCTCACGCCCGCAGTGCGCTCGTTCGCGGCGAATGCAAGGCGGAAAAGGATAAAGAATAAGCCGGTCGGTGTGACCTTATCGCCGATGCTTTGAGATTGATTCTTGCCGTGAGGCCTCCAGACATGCCGATATTGCTTTTGCATTTATATCGTTCCGTGCTGCCGGAATCGTAGGCGACCGATATTAATGCTGCGTTGATATTGCGATTCTATATCGACCGCTGCACAGCACCGACATTACCCAACAGAAAGGACGCTTTCCACGTGAGAGCAGTATAAAATGAGCAGATTTTTTTCGGATAAATATTCCGCGCTTACACCGTATACTCCGGGGGAGCAGCCGCAGGACAGACGGTATATCAAGCTGAATACAAACGAATCTCCCTATCCTCCGTCGCCCGTTGCTGTTCGGCTAGCGCGCGAGGAGGCGGGCAGCTGCATGCTGTACTCCGACCCGCAGTGCCGCTCGCTCAGAGCCGCTGCGGCGGAATATTTCGACATCGGAGAGGATGCCGTCGTGTTCGGCAACGGCTCGGACGAGGTGCTGAATTTCGCATTTTCCGCCTTTTGCGATGATCGCTGCCCGGCGGTATTTCCCGATATATCTTACGGCTTTTATCCCGTTTTTGCGGAGCAATGCGGAGTTCCGTTCCGTACCGTTCCGCTGCGCGAGGATTATTCGATAGCTCCGCAGGACTATTTTGCAGCGGGCGGAACGATCTTTATTGCAAATCCGAATGCGCCTACCGGTATCGCACTCGGGCTCGATGCTATTGAGGCGATGGTGCGGGAAAATCCGAACAACGTCGTAGTGATAGACGAGGCATATGTGGATTTCGGCGCGCAGAGCGCCGTGCCGCTGACGAAGCGATATGACAATCTGCTCGTCGTTCAGACCTTCTCCAAGTCGCGCAGCCTTGCCGGTGCGCGTCTCGGCTTCGGTATCGGCTCGCCTGAGCTGATACGTGACCTCGAAACGCTGCGCTACTCGGTCAATCCGTATAATATCAATCGCATGACCATGGCAGCGGGAGTCGGAGCACTTGCCGACCGCGAATATTTCGACGTATGCCGCAGCCGCGTTATCGCGACACGCGAGCGCGTGTCGGAGGCGCTCGGCAGGCTTGGCTTTAACGTGCTGCCGTCGAGCGCGAACTTTCTGTTCGCATCAAGCTCTGCCGTCGGCGGCGCCGAGCTGTATGCGGCGCTTAAGGAGCGAGGGATACTTGTTCGCCATTTCGGCGCGCCGAGGCTCGATAACTGGAACCGAATCACGGTCGGCAGCGAGCAGGAGATGGACGCGCTGCTCGACGCGATCGCCGATATAATAAAGGAAGAAAAATTATGAGAGTGGCATGTATAGACAGAAAAACGGCTGAGACCGACATCTCGCTGACCCTTGATCTCGACGGCAGCGGAAAGAGCGATATTGATTCGGGCTGCGGCTTTCTCGACCATATGCTGACCCTGTTTGCCTCGCACGGACGCTTTGATCTTACCGTGCGCTGCAATGGTGATACAAATGTCGATTATCATCACACCGTTGAGGATATTGCGATAGTTCTCGGCAGCGCATTTGCCGAGGCGCTCGGCGATAAACGCGGAATACACCGCTACGGAGATACCATTCTGCCGATGGACGAGGCGCTCATTCTCAGCGCGGTCGACCTATCCGGGCGCTCACAGCTCGTATATATGCTCGACATTCCGACCGAGCGCGTGGGCGATTTCGACACAGAGCTTTGTGAGGAATTTTGGCTCGGCTTCGTCCGTCGCGCGGAGTGCGCTCTGCATCTTCGCTCGCTCGCGGGACACAATTCGCATCACATTATAGAGGGCGCATTCAAATCGGCGGCGCGCAGCCTGCGTCAGGCGGTCAGTCTCGACCCCGCATATGCCGGCGATATCCCGTCGACCAAGGGGGTGCTGTGATGGTCGCGATAGTCGATTACGGTGTTGGCAATCTGTTTTCGCTCGAGTGTTCGTTGCGGGCGATCGGTCAGAGCGTGACGGTCAGCGGAGACAGCGGCGTTCTCGAGGCGGCGGACAGAATAATCCTGCCGGGGGTCGGGGCGTTCGGCGATGCAGCAGACAAGCTGCGCTCGGGAGGGCTTGACCGTGTGCTGTGTCGGCTCGCCGGAGACGGAAAGCCGCTGCTCGGCATCTGCCTCGGAATGCAGCTGCTGTTTGAGCGCAGCTATGAGTACGGAGAGCATGCCGGGCTCGGGCTCCTGCCCGGCAGCATTGTCCCGCTCGCCGGGGCTGTTCCGAGCGGATATAAGATCCCGCATATGGGATGGAATGCGCTCGAGAAGCGCGGAGATCATCCGCTTCTGCGCGAGGTGAGCGACGGTGCACACGTCTATTTTGTGCACTCCTATTACGCTGCCGACGAGGACACGCACGGTGTCGCGGAGGATACGATTGCGTCGACCGACTACGGAATACAGGTGACCGCCGCCGTGGCGAGAGGCAATGTTATGGGATGTCAGTTTCATCCCGAGAAGAGCGGCGAGGTCGGACTCGAAATTCTCCGTGCATTTTGCTCTTAATATCGTCGAACCGGCAGCATGATACCGTGCCATGAAGAGGCGGTGCGGCGGATAGCGCTGCTTCGCGTCGGTAATTTCAGGGTACGCGGAAAAATTGCACCGCATCGGTGCGGCGCTATAATAATATTGAAAGGGGCTTTCGCGGGTCGAGAGCTGACAATGAATATATGCTGATTTTTCCTGCAATAGATCTGTACGGGGGCGAGGCTGTGCGTTTGCTCCGCGGTGATTACGATAAAAAAACCGTATACAGCACCGACCCGCTTGCGGTTGCGCGTGATTTTGCCGCAGCAGGCGCGGAATGGGTGCATCTCGTCGACCTTGAGGGCGCAAGAGACGGAACGGCTCCCGCATACGAGCTTATCTGTCGGATAAAGGCGGAGACCGGACTGCGCTGTGAGGTCGGCGGCGGAATACGTGATATTTCGGCTGTGCGCCGATATCTCGATGCGGGCATAGACCGCGTTATTCTCGGAACGGCTGCGGTGACCGATCCCGATTTTCTGCGCGAGGCGGCGCGGCTGTACGGCGAGCAAATAGCCGTAGGTGTCGATCTTCGCGACGGCTATGTAGCCATCAAGGGTTGGACGGAGACGACAGAGCGCTCGGCGCTTGATTTCTGCCGTGAGGCGGAGCGCATAGGCGTGGGTACGCTCATATGTACCGATATTTCGCGTGACGGCGCTATGCGCGGAACGAATCGCGAGCTTTACCGCATGCTGTCGGAGCAGACCGGAATGAACATTATCGCATCAGGCGGCGTTAGCGGTATGGACGATATTCATGCGCTGCGTGCACTCGGGCTGTACGGCGCTATCGTCGGCAGAGCGTATTATACCGGAGATATCAGCCTCGAAGAGGCTATCTGCGCGGCAAGGTGACTGCGGTATTTCGTAATGCTGCCGTGCGCCGGATGAAAATATGTGAGAAAGGGATCTTCGCAATACGGTCTTGAGGTTCTTATAATGATAACAAAGAGAATTATTCCGTGTCTCGATGTTCGCGACGGACGGGTAGTCAAGGGTGTGAATTTCGAGGGGCTGCGGGACGTATCATCCCCGGTCGAGCTTGCCGCATATTACAGCAGGGCGGGCGCGGACGAGCTTGTTTTTTATGATATCACCGCTTCTGCTGAGGGCAGGCGGCTGTTTACCGATATTCTGACCGAGACCTGCCGCGGGGTATTTATCCCGCTGACGGTCGGCGGCGGTATCGGTACTCTCGACGATTTCGAGCGCGTTCTCGGCTGCGGCGCTGACAAGGTAAGCGTCAATTCCGGCGCTATTCGGAATCCCTCGCTTATCGGCGAGGCGGCAAAGCGCTACGGCGACCAGTGTGTTGTTCTGTCGGTCGATGTAAAGCGTGTCGGCGGTGAGCTGCATGTCTTTGCGCGCGGCGGCAGAGACGATACCGGACTGGAGGCAATCGAGTGGATACGCCGCTGCGTCGGAGACGGCGCCGGAGAGGTCGTTGTCAACTCCATCGACACCGACGGCGTTCGCGGCGGCTTTGATATTCCCATGCTGCGCGCGGTGTGCAATGCGGTCGGAGTCCCGGTCATTGCATCGGGCGGAGCGGGCTGTATAAATGATTTTATCGACCTGTTTCATGAGCTGCCGGGAGTTGATGCCGGACTCGCTGCATCGATATTTCACTTCGGTGATGTCGGCATAGCGGAGCTTAAAAACGAAATGAAGATGAACGGCATTCCCGTCAGGCTGTGAAGAGGGAATGCACAGATCATACGGTAATAAAAATCTGAAAGGATTATCCTGCCATTCAGGAGGGCATATAAAATGATAGGAATTGATGAACTGAAATTCGACGAGCGCGGACTTATTCCGGCGATAGTTATTGACAGCGAGAGCCGAGAGCTGCTTACACTCGCATACATGAGCCGCGAGAGCCTTGACATAACGCTTGAGCGCGGGCTCACCTGCTTCTGGAGCCGTTCGCGTCAGGAGCTTTGGCTCAAGGGCGAGACGAGCGGTAACTATCAGCATGTCGTTCGTATAGTCGCGGATTGTGATCGTGATGCGCTCGAGGTGTTTGTTCATCCGGACGGTCCGGCTTGCCACACCGGAAGCCGTTCCTGCTTCACGGGTGAGGTGTACGGGGCCGAGGAGATGAGCGAGGGCTTTTCATATGATGGACTTATGGAGCTTATCCGCGGCAGAAAGACCGAGCAGAAGGATGGCTCTTACACCACCTATCTTTTCCAAAAAGGACTTGACAAGATACTAAAGAAGATAGGCGAGGAGAGCACCGAGGTAATTATCGCGGCAAAGGCGGAGGACAAGCGTGAGACTATCTATGAGATAGCCGACCTTGCGTATCATGTAATGGTGCTGATGGTTGAGGCGGGAATATCGCTCGATGATATCCGTGCCGAGCTTGCCTCCCGTCATGTTATCGACAAAAAGGTAAAGCAGGAGAAGATGACCTGATGAAACGTGCGGCAGGCGATTATCATGTTCATTCGACCTTCAGCGACGGGCGCGACGGGCTGCGCGAGCTTGCCGAATCGGCACTTGCGCTCGGAATGAGCGGCATCGGCTTTTCCGATCACTGCTATACCCCGCATGACACGAGCTACTGTATGCCCGCATCGCGGCTTGACGATTATATCGCGGAGTGCCGCGCGCTGCACGATAAATACCGCGGCAGGCTTGATATCCTCTGCGGCATCGAGCAGGATTATTTCGGAGGTCGCGCCGACAGCAGACACGATTATGTTATAGGCTCGGTGCATTATCTGCCTGCGGGGGATGTTCCGCTTGCGATAGATGAGGGCGCTGACGAGCTCGCCTCGCTGACAGAGCGGTACTACGGGGGGGATATTCTCTCGGCAGCCGAGTGCTACTTTTCGCTTGTCGCGGAGGTCGGCACGGTCACGGGCGCGGGGATAGTCGGACATTTTGACCTGATAACTAAGTATATCGAGCGCGGTCTGAAGCTCGATACATTATCGCCGAGATATTGCAGGGCATGGCAGCGCGCTGCCGACCGATTGCTGTCGGAGGGGCTGATATTCGAGATAAATACGGGCGCGTTCTCGCGTGGATACCGCAGCTCGCCGTATCCTTCCGATGAGATGGTCGATTATATCGCCGCGCACGGCGGGCGCTTTATTCTCTCGAGCGACAGCCACCGCACGGATACGCTCTGCTACGGCTTTGAAGAATGCAGGGATGCTTTCTGCGCGAGATACGGGGAACGGAGCCGCGAGCTGCTGCTTGAGTCGCCGATCGGCTGAAGCGCTTTTTGACTCAGCGCTGATGTTCTTGGCGGTATATCGGGTGTCGAATAAAAAACAGGGCACAGCAATGCACTTTACGGTGCGCTGCTGTGCCATTTATGTATTTGCTTCGTAAAGGCTCGTTTTTGAATTTTTAATAAAACGACTCTTTAGCCTCCCCGCGGGGATAGATAAAAATGCTCGGAGCAAGTGGTTTTGCCCCGTCAGGCGTACAAGCGTACGTCGAGGGGCAAAAACGCTCGCAGAAAAAGTGAATTTATTCTTTGCGGAGAAATCCGTAAGGATTTCTTCCTATTTTTTCTTGGCTTCTCTGCTGCACTGAAAACAAATTATTACTTATTCACTTTTTCGTTCCGGACTTTTTTAGCATCCCCGATTACACATACCAGAGGTCGAAGTATGCCCTGCAGATCTTTTTCATCTCTTCCCAAACTACGTTCTGTCTTGCGGCTGTAGTGAAGTGCGCGAGACTTGCCTTTTCGCCCGTGCGGCAGCGCTCGCCGAGATAGCCCTCGGAGATGAGTGCGTCTACTGTCTTTTCACCGCCGATGCGCTCGGCGTTCTCAACCATCCAGCGGAGCAGGACGGGAGAGGAATCACGCTCGACGGCGGTCCAGATATTGACCTTGCATATGCCGTCTGCAAAGAGCGACTTTATCTGATCGGCGGTGACGGAGGAAGTGCCGTGCAGCACTATCTTCTCGCCGATAACCCCCTTTATTTTTCTTGCTGCGTCGCCGTAGTACTTAAGATCCTTACCGGAAGCGCGATGCTCGGTACCGAGGTTGCAGACAACAAGGTCAACGCCCGTCTCGCGAACAAAGCGGTCGGCGTCCTCGGGGGTGGTAATTGAATTGTGTGTCGATCCGCCCGCATCGTATATCTCGTCGCATGCGCCCTCGATGAGAATCTTGCCCTGCATCTTACGTACAAATGCTGCGGTCATCTCGATATTCTTCTCAAACGGGAAGGTCGAGGCATCATACATGATTGATGCGAAATCGCTGAGATCTCCCTCGAGCAGATCGGCATCGTCTATCGGCTGAACGTGGTCAAGGTGCAGCATCGCGGTGACGTGCGGATATGCGTCGGCGAGTATGTGCGCGTCCGCGGCAAAGCAGCGCAGACCGATATCCGCGCGGCGGCTGTGAGTGTAGTAGGTCGCCTGCGGGCGATGGCTGTACTTAATGGTCATTGCGATAGTGACGGGCACCGTCTCATAACCTCCCGCAACCGCAAATTCCTCAGCTGCGGCGAAGATAGCCTCGGTGGTAGTAAGATTCTCACTGCATATGCAGGGAATTACCCATGCCTTTTTCGCGGCATCTGCGTATATTTCTTTTACCTTTTTATAATCCGAAACAACAGGCATCTGTCTGTCCCCCCTATTAAATGATAGTTGACATATCTTGTCCTTCATATTATAATATTTTGTGAGATACAAGTCAACAAGCAATTTATTTTTCTGCTATATTTAATCGAAAGGAAAATTGAATCATGATACTTCTCGGACTCGATGCGGGCAGTACCGCTATCAAATGTGTGGCTTTTTCGGAGGAGGGCAGACAGCTTGCCCTTGCATACACCGAATACGGAACGAGCGCCGGAGAGGGAAATATGGACGCGGACGCTATGTTTGCAGCCGCAAAGCAGGTCATTGCGCGCTGTACGGCGGATGATGCGGTTGATGCCTCAGATATCGCCGCGATAGCGGTGACGAGCTTCGGAGAGGCATGCGTGCCGGTCGACCATGACGGTGCGTGTCTGTCAAACATGCTGATGTATACCGACAACCGCGGACAGCTCGAGGCGAAGCGTGTGCTCGACTCGCTCGGCGCGGATAGGGTGGGCGAGATAACATGTACCGAATTTGCACCGATGTATTCGCTGCCCAAGATAATTTGGCTGATGGAGAACGACAGTACCGTGCGCGAGCGCGCGTACAAATTTCTTCAGGCGGCGGATTTTATCTGCTACCGCCTGAGCGGCGCCCTCACCTCGAACTATGCCCACGCCTGCAGAACCGCTGCATTTGACGTAGAAGCTCGCCGTTTTTCGGAGGAGATACTCGGCGCAGCGGGACTCGACCCGGCTCTCATGCCGGACCCTGTCCCATGCGGAACGGTGGTCGGAACTATACTGCCCGACCTTGCCGCAGAGCTTGGGCTCCCTGCCTCGATGCGTGTAGTTCAGGGCTCGCATGACCAGATAGCCGCAGCGACCGGTGCTGGTGTGCTCGCACCCGGTCAGGCGGTTGACGGAACGGGAACGGTTGAGTGCATTACCCCTGTTTTCGATCATATTATACGCGACCGTGAGTTTGTCGGTTCAAATTTTGCCTGCGTACCGCACTCGGTAGAGGGATTGTACGCTACATATGCATTCAATTTTTCCGGCGGTGTATTGCTGAAGTGGATACGTGACAGCTTTGCCTCCGAGGAGCGCCGCCGCGCGTCCGAGCTCGGATGCAGCGCGTATAAGCTGCTTGACGAGGCGTGTCCGAGTGAGATAAGCGATCTTCTTGTGGTGCCGCATTTTCTCGGAGCCGGCGGAACACCGGATGTCGTGCCGACCGCAAAGGGCAGTATCATAGGCATGACGATGCAGACCGGAGTCGGTGAGATATACCGCGCCGCAATGGAGGGACTGACATATGAGATGGCATACAACCTGGAAAAGCTCGCGCCGTTCGGCATTAGCATTACCGACCTTATGGCTACCGGCGGCGGCTCATGCTCGCCGATATGGCTGCGGATAAAGGCGGATATTTTCGGCGCGGTTTCGGGAATTCGCTCGATAACTCCTCTGCTTACGGCTGAGGCGGGTGCTGCGGGCTGTGCGATGCTCGCGGGCGTAGCGGTAGGTCTGTACTCCTCGCTCGATGAGGCGGCGAAATTGTTTGTACTGCGCGGCGAGCCGGTCGTACCGGATGCGTCGGTAGCTGACAGATATATAGAAAAATACGAGAAGTATAAAAAGATACGCAATTTCGCACTCGATATGTATAGATAACGGCGATGCGCGAGGTAGCGATACCGAGCATGACAATATTGTGTGCGGCATTGCTGTGCGGCGCGTAATAAATGATATAGCTCTGACGGGCAGACCGCAAAATGCTGCCGCCGTCAGAGCTTTTCTATCATTATATTATATATGCCGTACCCGTATGAGCGGGCGTGTATTAAACGTGCCGTTTCATATCAGTCTCTATTCAATCGGCGTAGTATGCTTCCGCCGCGTCTGCATTATAAGGCAGATACTCGAGAGGGTCGACGACCGCATCGCCCTTGTAGACCTCGAGGTGCAGGTGGGGCGACTGAGCTGTTTCAAACAGCGCGCCGTCGGAGACGGCGGCGATAATATCACCGCCGCTGACCGCACTGCCTACGGCGAGCGCGGCGGTAGAGTCTGGGTCGAGCCCGCGATAGACGGTCGCATATCCGCCGCTGTGCCCGATTCGAACGCAGCGTCCGCTCATATCGTCATCATAGACGCTCTCTATTATACCGTCCGCGCAGCAGCGCACCTCGGTGCCTATCGGTGCATCGATATCGACGCCCATGTGTGTGCGGTAATCGTTCATCGTTATCGAAAATACCGGCATATCTGCGGAAAAGGACGCGCTGATCTTGCCGCCCACCGGCATAATAAACTCCGGGGTCTGCTCTTCTGCCGGGGCTATGACCGGTTCGCTCTCGGGTTCGAGCCCGTCTATTGCCTCAACTCCTGCATTTACCGGTGCGGTCGCCTCGCTCTGCGGTGCGGCGGTCGTTATAACGGGCGCGGGTGCATCGGTCACCTCGGGCGCGGGAGTGTCCTTCCTCGAGGAGATCGCGGTGAAAATGGTTACACACATAATCGAAGCGAGCATCAGCGCAAGGATTATGTATATAACGCCGCTGAGCTTAGCTCTCTTTGCGTTATAATCCATAACTCTTTTTTTCCTTTCGTTTTCAGGTTTCGGAGCCTATCGCTCCGTTCATAGCATATTTTGCGGCAGCGCAGGCTTTTTTATTCACGAAAAGAAAAATATATTTGTAAGGTATGCGGCGGTTGTTCGCGCGGCAGCGCAATGTAGCCTTGAGTGTATCGGCGACTGATAAAATTAACGGCAGCCGCATGCGAGGGGATATTTGAAGCCGTCGGCAATTAATAGTCCCGAAACACCAAAGCGCATATCTTAAAAAATAAGAATGAGAGAATTGAAACTATTGAGTATCGACGTGGGGGAAAAGAAATACTCTGAGAAGAGCTTGAAGCAAATGACATAAAGAAACAAAAACACCCGTCGGCTCACGCGCGGTGAGCGGGCGGGTGATAATTTTCGGATTTGTCGGTGCACCGCATGCACACGGCATGAACGGCGCTGAGCTCGGAGCGGCAGCGACGCTTATTCGGCGGAAAGGTTGACCGCCTGCGCCGCTGTCGTCGGCTCGGATGGCATGTCCTGTCGGACAGCCGCTTTGCTTTGTAAATTACTGAACTACTGCGCGCTTAAGGGTGGCTACGCAATCAGCGCAAACGAGCTTGCCCTTGAATACAGTAACGTAGTCTGAGTTGCCGCAGAAGATGCAGGAGGGCTGATACTTTTTGAGAATGATCTTATCATCATCTACAAAAATCTCGATAGAGTCCTTAGCCTTGATGTCGAGTGTATTACGGATCTCAATAGGAAGAACGATTCTGCCCAGCTCGTCAATCTTTCTGACAATGCCTGTTGATTTCATTGTGGTTTTCTCCTTTCAAATATAAAAAGATATAAATAATGGAATATATCTCGGGCGAGATGTGCCATACGGCAGCAAAAAGCCCATTTTCGCGGGTCCGACACTGCACTTTCGGATCCCACGGTGGTATTATACCACTTAATGTATGTTCTGTCAAGATAAACTATTAAACAAGTTTTTAAAGCACAAAATTCCATGCTGTGGCAATAATTTTGCTTGCTAGAAAAGAGTCAAATGTTAATAAAGTGTAAATTTAACATATGACGAAGTTTTTTTCGGAAAAGCTATTGCAAAAAAACTCCCTTTAATGTAAAATAGTAAGGCTTGATGTGCGATGAAGCGGAAGGTGGCTGCGACGGCCTCGCTGCTGTACGCAGGGAATTTCCGCAGAGTATGTCCGAGTTTATAAACCGGGCGGCAAACGCACCGAGCGGCAGGGAAGAATAAGCGGCGCTGTCGCGCCAAAAGGCTGCGGCAGACCCCGTTATTTTTAAGAACCCGTCCGAAACACCCGGAACAGTGTGCGGCTTTCCGAAACCCGGGAAAGCGGCTCGCGTCAAGGGAAAACCTCGGTGTAGGTCCCCCTGAATTCTTTAAGGAGGAAAAACAGATGGCAGCAATTAAGGAAAAGCTCAGAATCAGACTCAAGAGCTACGATCACACCCTTATCGACACGGCTGCGGAGAAGATCGTTGAGACCGCTAAACGCAACGGCGCTACGGTATCGGGTCCCGTTCCGCTTCCTACCGATCGTGAGATCGTAACCATTCTTCGCGCAGTCCACAAGTACAAGGACAGCCGCGAGCAGTTTGAGATGAGAACTCACAAGAGACTCATTGACATCATCAAGCCTTCTCAGAAGGTCGTTGACGCAATGATGAGCCTCGAGCTCCCTGCAGGCGTTGATATCGAAATCAAGCTCTGATGCCTGCGATTTGCCTACATTATTAATGATATAGGCAAGAAGCGCACCGCCGGCGCATTTCGGCGGCAAAGTCGGCCGCGCTGCATGACCGAGAGGTGAGCAGCCTACGGCATTGTCATGTTGGTCTCCTCGGAGATCAACCAATAACAGAAAGGAAAAGAGATACTTATGAAGAAGGGTATCATCGGAAAGAAGCTGGGTATGACCCAGATCTTTGACGAGGCAGGAAACGTAATTCCTGTTACAGTTCTTGAGGCAGGACCCTGCGTCGTTGCCCAGAAGAAAACAGTCGAGAATGACGGCTACGATGCCGTTCAGCTCGGATTCGAGGATGTAGCCGAGAGAAAGCTCACGAAGCCTGAGCTTGGTCATTTTAAGGCTGCCGGCGTATCCAACAAGAGACACCTCAAGGAGTTCCGCCTTGATGATTGCTCCGGTCTTAATGTAGGCGATACCGTCACCGCTGACATTTTTGCGGCAGGTGAAAAGGTCGACGTAACCGGAATTACCAAGGGTCGCGGATTCACGGGCGTTGTCAAGAGATGGAACGCACATATTCTCAGAATGACACACGGTACCGGTCCTATTCACCGTCAGCCCGGTTCTATGGGCTCGACCTCCACACCCTCCCGCATCTTCAAGAACAAGATCATGCCGGGTCAGTATGGTAATGAGCAGGTCACCGTATTAAACCTTGAAGTCGCAAAGATCGACGCGGAGGCGAACCTCATCGCGGTTAAGGGCGCAGTTCCCGGAGCCAAGGGCGGTATCGTATTCATCCGTGATACGGTCAAGAATGCGTAATCGGAAGGAGGAAGTTACATGCCGGTTTTAAAAGTAGTCGATATGTCTGGTAAAGAAACAGGCGAAATCACCCTCTCCGATGTTGTATTCGGTTGCGAGGTAAACGCCACTGTTCTTCACACAGCGGTAAAAGCATATCTTTCAAATCAGAGACAGGGTACACAGTCTACCCTCACACGCACCGAGGTTTCCGGCGGCGGTAAGAAGCCCTGGAGACAGAAGGGTACCGGCCGTGCAAGACAGGGCTCCACAAGAGCTCCGCAGTGGACACACGGCGGCGTGGCTCTCGGTCCGAAGCCGAGAAAGTACAAGATGTCTCTTAACAAGAAGGTTAAGAGAATCGCTATGTGCAGCGCTCTCAGTGACAAGGTTGCAGGCGGCAATATGGTAGTCGTTGACTCCATCAAGACCGATGAGTACAAGACCCGCGTAATGGTCGACATGCTCAAGGCGGTCGGTGCCGGAAAGAAGAGCCTCGTTGTTCTCGCTGACGGTGATGCAAAGGTCATCAAGAGCTTTGCAAACATCGAGGGCGTAAAGACAGCGTCCTGCACAGAGGTGAATGTCTATGACATTCTCAACGCCGACACATTTGTCGTCGCTGCAGACGCAGCAAAGAAGCTCGAGGAGGTATTTGCATAAATGAAGACCGTTTATGACATCATAATCGCCCCTGTTATCACAGAGGATTCGATGGCTATGAGCGCAGACAAGAAGTATGCGTTCAAGGTTCTTTCGGATGCAACCAAGCCTGAGATTGCAGCTGCGGTTGAGAAAGCATTCAAGGTTGACGTAAAGTGCGTTAACATCATTAACGTCAAGAAGCAGCCCAGACGCTACGGAGTACACAGTGGTTACAAGTCTGCTTGGAAAAAGGCTATTGTTACTCTCAAGGAGGACTCGAAGCCTATCGAGTTCTTTGAAGGACTGAACTAAGGAGGTAAACGGATATGGCAACAATCAAATACAAGCCTACCAGCAACGGCCGTCGTAATATGACCGTGCCGTCATTTGAAGAGCTTACAAAGTTTACTCCCGAAAAGAGCCTTGTAAAAACTCTCAAAAAGCATTCCGGCCGTAACAGCTACGGTCGTATCACCGTTCGTCATCACGGCGGCGGAAACAAGAAGAAGTATCGTATCATAGACTTCAAGCGCAATGTAAACGGCGCGGCTACCGTAGTCGGCATCGAGTACGATCCTAACCGTACCGCATACATCGCACTCCTCTCCGACACCGAGGGCAAGAAGAGCTACATCATCGCTCCCGAAGGCCTGAAGGCAGGAGATACCGTTTATACCGGTCCCGACTCCGATATCAAGGTGGGCAACACACTTCCTATCGCTAATATCCCCGTCGGTACCATCGTCAACAGCATCGAGCTCCACCCCGGTAAGGGCGCGCAGCTTGTCCGTTCCGCAGGCGCATATGCACAGCTTATGGCTAAGGAGAACGGCATGGCTCAGATCCGCCTTCCCTCGGGCGAGGTTCGTCTCGTTGCCCTTGACTGCAAGGCTACGATCGGAACGGTCGGCAACATCGAGCACGACACCGTCAAGGTCGGTAAGGCAGGTAAGACCCGCCATCGCGGCATTCGTCCTACCGTCCGCGGTTCTGCCATGAACCCCTGTGACCACCCGCACGGCGGTGGTGAAGGTAAGTCTCCTATCGGACGTCCTTCTCCCGTTACCCCGTGGGGCAAGCCTACCAACGGCTATAAGACTCGTAACAAGAAGGCGAGAACCGACAAGTTCATCGTCAGACGTAGAAACGGTAAATAATTAAGGAGGCATTGAATAATGAGCAGAAGTCTTAAAAAGGGACCTTTCGTCGAAGCTAAGCTCTTTGCCCGTGTTGAGGCAATGAACGCAGCAGGCGAGAAGAAAGTCCTCAAGACATGGTCGAGAGCTTCCACCATTTACCCTGAGTTTGTCGGCCACACTATTGCGGTTCACGACGGAAGAAAGCATGTTCCGGTATATGTTACCGAGGACATGGTCGGACATAAGCTCGGCGAATTCGCACCTACGAGATCTTTCCGCGGTCACGCGGGATCCAAGACCTCGAACAACGGTAAATAAGGAGGCACGAGCAAATGGAAGCTATCGCTAAGATGAGATATATCAGGATTTCCCCCCGCAAGGTGCAGATCGTTCTCGATCTCATCCGCGGCAAGGACGCAGCAACTGCTATGGCGATCCTGAAGCACACCCCCAAGGCGGCAAGCGAGAGCCTTATCAAGCTCCTCAACGCTGCTGTCGCAAACGCAGAGCACAACTTTGATATGGATCCGAGCAAGCTCGTCGTATCTAAGTGCTTTGTAACCCCCGGTCCTACTCTCAAGCGCATGATGCCGAGAGCTAAGGGTCGCGGAGACCGTATACTCAAGAGAACCAGCCACATCACTCTTGCAGTGGCTGAGAAAGAATAATCGGGAGGAGGAGAAGAAAAATGGGTCAGAAAGTTAATCCGCACGGCCTGAGAGTCGGCGTTATCAAAGACTGGGACTCCAGATGGTTCACTAAGGACGAGGAGTTCGGCGACACGCTCGTTTCGGACTACAAAGTCAGAGAGTATCTTAAGAAGAGCCTCTTCCTCGCCGGTGTTCCGAAGATCGAGATCGAGCGCGATAATCTTCGCGTAAGAGTATTCATTCACTGCGCAAAGCCCGGTATGGTTATCGGTCGCGGCGGCTCCGAGATCGACAAGATCCGCGTTGCGATCGAGAAGATCGTAGGTAAGCCTGTAACCGTCAATGTTGTTGAGGTTCGTCAGCCCGATCTCAATGCTCAGCTTGTTGCAGAGAGCATCGCAAGTCAGCTCGAGAGGCGTATCTCCTTCCGTCGCGCTATGAAGGGCGCTATCGGAAGAACAATGAGAATGGGCGCTAAGGGTATCAAGATATCCGTCAGCGGTCGTCTCGGCGGCGCGGAGATCGCACGTACCGAGCACTATCATGAGGGAACCATCCCGCTTCAGACCATCCGTGCAGACATCGACTACGGCTTCTGGGAGGCTAACACCACCTACGGCAAGATCGGCGTCAAGGTATGGATCTATAACGGCGAGGTCCTTATGGATTCCAAGAACAGAGCTAAGCGCTCCTTCCCGGACGCAAGACCGGCTGAGCGCAATGACCGTCGCGGAGACCGTCGTGGTGACCGCCGCGGAGATCGTCGCGGAAACTTCGGTTCTCGTCAGGGAGGGCCCCGCAACAATAATGCCGGCAGAAGCGGTGCACCCAGAGGCGGCGCGCCCCGCACCGGCAGAACACCTAAAGAAGGGGGAGCAAACTGATGTTAATGCCTAAGAGAGTCAAGTACAGACGTGTACACCGCGGCAGAATGAAGGGTCAGGCTACCCGCGGAAATACGCTTACGTACGGCGATTTCGGTCTCGTTGCTACCGAGCCCGCATGGATCACCAGTAACCAGATCGAGGCTGCCCGTATCGCGATGACACGTTACATCCGCCGTGGCGGTAAGGTCTGGATCAAGATCTTCCCGGATAAGCCGGTAACCGAGAAGCCTGCCGAGACCCGAATGGGATCCGGTAAAGGTTCTCCCGAGTACTGGGTATCCGTCGTCAAGCCCGGAAGAGTTATGTTCGAGATGAACGGCGTTCCGCTCGAAACAGCAAAAGAAGCTATGCGTCTCGCATCTCATAAGCTCCCTATCAAGTGCAAGTTTATTGCAAGAGCTACCGAGACCGAGAACGCTGATTAAGGAGGAATAAACAGTGAAAGCAAGTGAAATGCAGAGTATGTCTGTAGAAGAGCTCTCCAAGAAGCTCGCAGACCTTAAGGAAGAACTGTTTAACCTTCGTTTCCAGCATGCAATCAACCAGCTTGACAATCCCCACAGGATCGACGATGTCAAGAAAGATATCGCACGTGTCATGACGGTTATGCGTCAGAAGAACGCATAAGCGCAGGAGGTTAAAGAATGAGTAACGAGATGAATAGCGAACGTAATCTGAGAAAGACCCGCGTCGGTCGTGTCATCAGCACTGCTATGGATAAGACCGCGGTCGTCTCCATCGAGGATAACGTAAAGCACGCCAAGTACGGCAAGGTCATGAAGCGCTCTATTTCCGCACACGTTCACGATGAGAATAATGAGTGCGGTGTCGGCGACAAGGTTGAGATCATGGAGACAAGACCTCTGTCCAAGACCAAGAGATGGCGCCTCGTCCAGATCATCGAAAAGGCTAAGTAATTAGCATCTTTATTTCGGTAAAAACGCATCGTCCCCATCGGGACGGCGCGGATTTATCTGCGGAGATAACGAATCTCCGGAGTATAATCACCGATCTGCCCGTGCAGGAATACAATCGGTGATAATACGCCCGCGTAAGCTGTAATGCGCGGACGGCTGAACTTTTCACAAGGAGGAAAAAACAGTGATTCAACAGCAGAGTTACATGAAGGTTGCCGACAATACGGGCGCTAAGGAGATCATGTGTATCCGCGTGCTCGGCGGTACCGGTCGCCGTTATGCAAATATCGGCGATGTCGTAGTCGCAACCGTAAAGAAGGCCGCTCCCGGCGGTACCTGCAAGAAGGGTGACGTCGTTAAGGCTGTCATCGTACGCTCGGTAAAGGGCGTTAAGAGAGCCGACGGCTCGTATGTTCGTTTCGACGACAACGCAGCGGTCATCATCAAGGAAGATAAGAACCCCAGAGGTACTCGTATCTTTGGGCCGATAGCAAGAGAGCTTCGTGATAAGGACTATCTTAAGATCCTTTCGCTCGCTCCCGAAGTACTTTGATCGGAGGCAAATGCAATGAAAAAGCTTCATGTAAGAAAAGATGACGAAGTAGTTGTTATCTCCGGCAACGACAAGGGCAAGCGCGGTAAGGTTATAAGCGTTTCTCCTTCCGAGGGCAAGGTCCTCGTAAGCGGAGTTCATATGGTAAAGAAGCATCAGAAGCCGCGCCGTCAGGGCGAGGCAGGGCAGATCCTCGAGGTCGAGGGCGCTATCTACGCTCAGAAGGTTGCTCTTTACTGCCCTAAGTGCGACGCAGGTCGCCGCAGCAAGGTTACCGTCGGCAAGGACGGCAAGAAAATCAGAGTATGCGCTAAGTGCGGCGCAGAGCTTTAATCGGAGGTAAAGGAATATGTCAGCAAGACTCAGAGATCTTTATAAAAACGATGTAGCTCCCGCTCTGATGAAGAAGTATAACTATAAGAGCCCGATGCAGATTCCGCGTTTCGACAAGATCGTTATCAATGTCGGTACGGGCGACGCAAAGGATAACTCCAAGGTTATCGAGAACGTAATCGGCGATATCACAACTATTGCCGGTCAGAAGGCTGTTGCTACAGTTGCAAAGAAGTCGGTCGCTAACTTCAAGCTCCGTCAGGGCATGAAGATCGGCGTTAAGGTAACACTCCGCGGTGAGAGAATGTACGAGTTTATGGACAGACTCTTCAACTTTGCGCTTCCCCGAGTACGTGACTTCAAGGGTATCGGTAAGGATTCCTTCGACGGCAGAGGCAACTACTCTCTCGGTCTGAAGGAGCAGCTGATCTTCCCCGAGATCGAGTACGATAAGGTTGAGAAGATTCGCGGTATGAACATCGCTTTCGTCACAACAGCACACACCGACGATGAGGCACGTGAGCTTCTTTCGCTCATGGGCGCACCGTTTGAGAAGTAAGGAGAAGCACGATGGCTAAGAAATCAATGATTCTCAAACAGCAGAAGACACAGAAGTATTCCACCCGTGAATACAACCGCTGCAAGATCTGCGGTCGTCCTCACGCGTATCTTCGTAAGTACGGCATCTGCCGTATCTGCTTCCGCGAGCTTGCCTACAAGGGTGCCATTCCCGGTGTTCGCAAGGCAAGCTGGTAATCGACAGATTGCCGCACACAGTATCGGATGAAATACAGTCTGCATCCGATGCGCAAGAAAAGCTTCCGGAGCTTAATCGGAAGGAGAGCGGTACGTGCCGCTTTAACCGCCGATACCAAGCCGACTCAGTCGGCATTGCATTAAGGAGGAAATATAATGCAAATGTCAGATGTAATTGCGGATATGCTCACAAGAATCCGTAATGCTAACAATGCAAAGCACGAGACCGTAGATATTCCTGCGTCCAATATGAAGAAGTCTATCGCGGAGATCCTTCTCAGCGAGGGCTACATCAAGGGCTACAACGTCATTGACGACGGCAAGCAGGGCATTATCAGAATCACCCTCAAGTACAACGGCAAGCAGAAGACTATTCAGGGTCTGCGCCGTGTGTCCAAGCCCGGTCTTCGCATCTATTCCAGCTGCGAGGATATGCCGAGGGTTATGAACGGACTCGGTATCGCAATCATCTCAACGTCCAAGGGTATAATGACCGATAAGCAGGCTCGCAACGCTAATGTTGGCGGCGAGGTTCTTGCTTTCGTATGGTAATCGGTAAGGGAGGAACAGAATTATGTCAAGAATTGGTAGAATGCCTGTTGTGATCCCTGCCGGCACCGAGGTTACAGTTGCCGACGGCAATGTTGTTACCGTAAAGGGAAAGCTCGGAACTCTCACACAGACCTTTAATTCCAGAATGATTATCTCTCAGGAGGGTAATACGCTGACTGTCAGCCGTCCTTCCGACGAGAAGGAGGACCGTGCACTTCACGGCCTTACGAGAACGCTTATCCACAACATGGTCGTCGGTGTATCCGATGGCTATGAGAAGAAGCTTGAGATCGTAGGCGTAGGTTACAGAGCCCAGAAGGCAGGTAAGACGCTCACGCTCAATCTCGGTTATTCGCACCCCATCACCTTTGAGGATCACGACGGTATTACCTTCGAGACCCCCGACTCTAACACTGTTATTGTCAAGGGCTATGACAAGCAGCTCGTAGGTCAGACCGCAGCAGTTGTGCGCGGTTGCCGTCCGCCTGAGCCGTACCTCGGCAAGGGTGTTAAGTATGCCGGTGAACATATCCGCCGCAAGGCCGGTAAGTCCGGTAAGTAAGCGAAGGGAGTGGCTGAGAAATGATAATAAGAAAAGATTCCAATATTGGACGTATTCTTAGACACAAGAGAGTCAGAGGTAAGATCTCCGGCACTGCGGCTCGTCCGCGTCTCTGCGTCTACCGCTCCAATAGCAACATTTACGCTCAGGTAATCGACGACGTAAGCGGTAAGACCCTCGCAAGTGCAAGCACTGTCGAGCGTGACTTCACCGAGTACGGCGGAAACAAGGCTGCTGCTCGCAAGGTTGGCAATCTTGTTGCAAAGCGTGCCCTTGAGAAGGGCATTGAGACGGTTGTATTCGACCGCGGCGGTTATATCTACCACGGCAGAGTACAGGAGCTTGCAGACGGCGCCCGCGAAGGCGGACTCAAATTCTAAGGGAGGTTACAGTGATGGCTAAAAGAATTGACGCATCCTCGCTGGAATTCGAACTTGAGGAGAAGCTCGTTGCCTTGAACCGTGTTTCCAAGACAGTTAAGGGCGGTCGTATCGCACGCTTCACAGCTATCATGGTTGTCGGAGATAAGAACGGCCATGTCGGCTACGGTCTCGGAAAGGCGGCAGAGGTACCGGATGCTATCCGCAAGGGTATCGAAGACGCGAAGAAGAATCTTATAGAGGTTTCCCTGAAGGGAACAACGATCCCGCACGAGGTTATCGGTGAGTTCGGAGCAGGCAAGGTACTTATCAAGCCGGCTGCAGAGGGAACCGGTATCATCGCAGGCGGTACGGTCCGTTGCGTTCTGGAGATGGCAGGTATCAAGAATATCCGTGCTAAGTGTCTCCGTTCGAACAATCCTACAAACGTGGTAAAGGCTACATTTGAGGGACTCAGATCGCTGCGCACTGCGGAGGAGGTCGCTAAGACTCGCGGCATCTCCGTTCAGGCGCTGAAGAACTAAGGAGGAACCGAAAATGAGTAAGGTTAAGGTTACACTCACAAAGAGCCTGATCGGTTCTAAGCCGAACCAGAAGTCCACTGCCGAGTCGCTCGGTCTGCGTAAGATCGGCGACAGCATCGTTCATGAGGCAGGCAGTGTTCTCGACGGTAAGCTCGCAAGAATCGGTCACCTCGTAAAGGTTGACTCTGCTGAGTAGTCAGACTCGGTATACGCTTTATAATAAGGAGGATCGCCGCACGGCGCAGCGCAGGCATCTGCCGGCGCAATTCCTCCGACACAGAAAGGAATGTTCAAATGAAACTCCATGAACTTTCACCTGCCCAGGGCTCTGTCAAGGCAGCCTTCCGCGTAGGCAGAGGTCCCGGTTCCGGCAACGGAAAGACCTCCGGTAAAGGTCATAAAGGCCAGAACGCTCGTTCCGGCGGCGGAGTACGCCCCGGCTTCGAGGGCGGTCAGATCCCGCTTTACAGACGACTTCCGAAGAGAGGCTTCAAGAACCACTTCGCTGTTAATTACGCAATCGTTAATGTTGCGGCACTCAACGAATTTGAGGACGGCGCTGTTGTTGACGAGGCAGTTCTTCTCGAGCGCCGCCTTATCACCGATCCTATGGACGGTCTTAAGATTCTCGGCAACGGCGAGCTCACCAAGAAGCTCACCGTAAAAGCTAACCGCTTCACAGCTTCCGCTAAGGAAAAGATTGAGGCAGTAGGCGGAAAGGCCGAGGTGGAATAACGTGTTTAAGACGATAGTCAACGCTTTCAAGATGCCCGATCTTAGAAAGAAGATGTTGTTCGTACTTATGATCCTCCTTGTTTACCGTCTCGGTGCGGTTATCCCCGTTCCGTTCGTAAACTCGGATACTCTTGCCGAGACCTTTAACTCGGCGAGCGGATCTATCTTCCAGTACCTGAATATCATGTCAGGTGAGGCATTCTCGCGTGCAACACTGTTTGCATTGTCTGTCCAACCGTATATCACGGCTTCCATCGTTATGCAGCTGCTCACCATCGCCATTCCTGCTCTTGAAAGACTTCAGAGCCAGGGCGAGGAGGGCAGAAAAAAGATCACAACTATCACTCGTTACGTCACCGTCGGTCTCGGTCTCATCACCTCCTACGGTTACTATGCGTACATCAAGTCCACCGGAGCTCTTATCAGCATGACCTCTCAGGGTCAGAAGGTGCTTGCTGCGCTCGTAATCATTGCGTGCTATTCCGCAGGCTCGGCGCTTGTAATGTGGATGGCTGAGAAGATCAACGAGTTCGGTATCGGAAACGGTATCTCGCTCATCCTCTTCGCAAACATCCTCTCCAGCACTCCCCGCATCGTATCCATGCTGTACAGCTTCTTCGTAAGCGGTCGTCCGTGGTACATCGTTGCAGGCGAGGCTATCATCATTGCATCGCTCGTAATCGTTGTGTTCGTTGTCTTCGTTACCAACAGTGAGAGACGGATTCCCGTACAGTATGCTAAGAAGGTTGTCGGCCGCAAGATGTACGGCGGTCAGTCCTCTTATCTGCCGATCAAGCTGAATATGTCCGGTGTTATGCCTATCATCTTCGCAAGCTCGATCATCTCCCTGCCGACCACGCTCGCGCTTATCATCAAGCCGAACGAAGGCAGCGTATGGGATCATATCGTAAACTTTTTCTCGTACAATTCCTGGTTCTACCCGGTCGCGATGTTCCTTCTGATAATTGCGTTCGCTTACTTCTATGTTGAGATCTCGTTCAATCCTGTCGAGGTCGCTAACAACCTTCAGAAGAACGGCGGCTCTATCAGAGGTATCCGTCCCGGCAGACCTACGGTTGAGTACATCAGAAAGGTACGCGGCAGGATCACTCTTATCGGCGCGCTGTTCCTTGACATCGTTGCCGTACTCCCGATCATCGTTAATCTTGTCTCAGGCTCGAGCGTAGGCAGTATCGCATTCGGCGGCTCGTCGCTGCTGATCATTGTCGGTGTTGCTCTTGAGACCGTTACCGAGCTCGAGGCACAGATGACCATGAGACATTACAAGGGCTTCCTTGATTGATGTCGTGAGGGAAAATAAGATGAAGATTATATTTTTAGGCGCACCCGGCGCCGGTAAGGGAACGCAGGCTGAAATAGTCAGCGAGACCTATAAGATCCCCGCGATCTCTACCGGAGCTATTATAAGAGAAGCCATCAAAACCGGAACCGAGATGGGCAAGGCTGCCAAGTCTTATACCGAGGCAGGCAAGCTCGTTCCCGACGAGGTCGTGATAGGCATTATCAAAGAGAGACTCGCAAAGGATGATTGCAAGAACGGCTTTATCCTTGACGGATTCCCCCGCACCGTACCGCAGGCTGAGGCTCTTGACGCTATGGGCGTTGAGATCGACCGCGTGGTCAGCATCGAGGTATCCGACGAGGCGATAGTCGAGCGCATGAGCGGGCGCAGAGTATGTCCCTCCTGCGGCGCTTCCTACCATACGGAGTGGAAGAAGCCGAAGGCTGAGGGCGTATGTGATGCCTGCGACGAGGCGCTTATCATCCGCCGCGACGACAGCCCCGAGGTGGTTCTCGACCGCCTCAAGGTTTATCATGAGCAGACCGAGCCCCTCAAGGGCTACTATGAAAAGAAGGGCAAGCTCAGAACGGTCATAGGACAGGAAGAGGTCGCTGATACCACAAAGCTGACTCTCGCTGCCCTCGCCGACTGAAGGCTCTCCTTTAGAGGTCGATCGTTCGATGATAACTCTTAAAAATAAAGCACAGATCTCTCGTCTGAGAGATGCCGGAAAGATTACCGGAGAGGCACTTCTGGCGGGCGGCGAGGCTGCAAAGCCCGGCGTATCCACCCATCAGATAGACACTGTCATTCGCCGCTATATCGAGAAGTGCGGGGCAAAGCCCACATTTCTCGGTTACGGTGGATTTCCGGGCAGTGCGTGCATCTCTGTAAATGACGAAGTTATCCACGGAATACCCTCTGTCGATAAGATACTGAAGGAGGGGGACATCGTTAAGATCGATGTCGGAGCTTTTTACAATGGCTATACCGGCGACAGCGCAGCGACCTTTGCGGTCGGCGAGGTCTCCGAGGAGGCTGCAAGGCTTATTTCCGTAACAAAGAATTCCTTCTGGCGCGGTATCGCCGCTGCAACCGTAAACGGAGGCAGAATAGGGGATATCGGTGCCGCTATCGACGGCTATGTTACCGAGAACGGTTTCTCTACCGTGAGAAGGTATGTCGGTCACGGCGTGGGGCGCGAGCTTCATGAGGAGCCGGATGTACCGAACTACGGTCGTCCCGGAAGGGGTCAGCGACTGCTTCGCGGAATGACGATAGCGGTAGAGCCGATGGTTTGTACGGGAACATACGAGGTGAGAGAGCAGGCGAACGGCTGGACTGTAAAGACCGTCGACGGAGGACTTGCTGCTCACTATGAACACTCTATTGCATTCACCGAGGACGGAATAATGATATTGGATGCCATCGACGTACCCGATTTTGTCGAGTACGGCGCAGCTCCGCTGACATTTGACCGCTGAGGTGACTGACTTAGATATTTCATCACCGCCAACCGGCGGATACTGCCGCGCGAGCGGCACAGCCAAGACGTAAAAAGACCAAAATACAGTATTGACAGGAGGGATTGTTCTGGCTAAGGATGATATTCTCGAATTTGAAGGCACGGTAATCGAATCCATGCCCAATGCGACCTTCAAGGTCCAGCTGCCCAACGGACATATCGTTTCAGCACGTATTTCCGGTAAGCTAAGAATGAATTATATTTGGATACTGCCCGGTGATAAGGTCACGGTAGAGGTATCGGTTTACGACCTTACCAAGGGACGGATCACATGGCGTACCAAGGCAGAAAGGAACGGTAATTGAAATGAAAGTTAAACCTTCCGTTAAAAAGATATGCGATAAATGTAAGATTATCCGTCGCCACGGCAAGATCATGGTGATATGCGAGAATCCGAAACACAAACAGAGACAGGGCTGATTCCTGTCGGGTCAAAAGGAGTGAATAAATAAGATGGCACGTATTGCAGGCGTAGATATTCCGAACGGAAAGCGCATTGAGATCGCCCTTACCTATATCTACGGTATAGGTCGCAGCACTGCGAATCAGATACTTGCAAAGACAGGCATCGATCCGGACACCCGCGCTCAGGCACTCACCGAGGAGCAGATCGCAAAGCTCCGTGAGGAAATCGAAGCAAACTACAAGGTAGAGGGTGACCTCCGCCGTGATGTTGCATTCGACATCAAGCGCATGGTAGAGATTAACTGCTACCGTGGTATCCGTCATCGCAAGGGTCTGCCCGTCAGAGGTCAGCGCACTAAGACAAACGCAAGAACACGCAAGGGTCCTGCGAAGACTATTGCGAATAAGAAGAAGTAAAGGAGTGAATGAGTACAGATGGCAAAGGTAGCTAAAAAGGTAGTCAAGAAACGCCGCGAGAAAAAGAATATCGAGCGCGGAGCAGCGCATATCAGTGCTACATTCAACAACACGATCGTTACGATCACCGATACTCACGGTAATGCCGTATCGTGGGCATCTGCCGGCGAGATGGGCTTCAAGGGCTCTCGTAAGAGCACTCCCTTCGCTGCACAGAGCGCATCCGAGGCAGCTGCAAAGAAGGCTGTCGATCACGGTATGAAGACCGTTGAGGTTTACGTTAAGGGACCCGGATCGGGACGTGAGTCCGCAATCCGCGCGCTTCAGACGGCAGGTCTGGACATCAGCCTTATCAAGGATGTAACACCTATCCCGCATAACGGTTGCAGACCCCCCAAGAGAAGACGTGTCTGATCGACTGTCGTAATTTGTAGGAGGATAATAAAATGGCAAGATATACAGGACCTGCTTGCAGACTCTGCCGCAGGGAGGGTAAGAAGCTCTTTCTTAAGGGTGAGCGCTGCACCACAGGTAAGTGCGCACTTGACCGCCGTCCGACCGCTCCCGGTCAGCACGGTGCCGCAAGAAAGAAAGAGGGAGAATACGGCATGCAGCTTCGCGAGAAGCAGAGAGCTAAGAGATACTACGGCGTTCAGGAGAAGCAGTTTAAGAGCTACTTCGTAAAGGCTGACCGTTCCGAGGGTGTCACCGGTGAGAATCTGCTTTCGCTGCTCGAGCGCCGCTTCGACAACGTAATTTACAGAATGGGCTTTGCAGGCAGCCGCCGCGAGTGCCGTCAGCTCGTGCTTCACGGTCACTTCCGCGTAAACGGCAAGAAGGCAAACATTCCGTCCATGCTTCTTAAGGTCGGCGATGTTATCACTCTTCGTGAGGAGAGCCGTAAGAGCGCACGCATCAAGGAGCTTATCGAGAACAATTTTGCTTCTGCAACCTCTCCCAAGTGGCTTGAGGTTGATCGCGCGAATGTTCGCGCAACCGTCAAGGAACTGCCTAAGAGAGATGACGTTGACTTCCCGTTCGAGGAGCACCTTATCGTCGAGCTTTACTCGAAATAAGATTTCCCGGCCGTTCGCACGGGATACATCATTCTTTCGTTGCGAATGCATCTCACGTTTTGTTTGAATGAGAGATTTAATAGGAGGGAAAATAATGATTGAGATAGAAAAGCCCAATATTTCGACTGTCAACCTAAGCGAAGACGGAAGATCCGGCACCTTTATAGTCGAACCGCTCGAAAGAGGCTACGGTACTACTCTCGGAAATTCTCTGAGAAGAGTGCTGCTCAGCTCGCTTCCCGGCGTTGCGGTCACGAGTATAAAGATAGACGGTGTGCTTCACGAAATCTCTACCGTTCCCGGAGTCAAAGAGGATGTCACGGAAATCGTTCTTAACGTCAAGGGCATCACCGCAAAGCTCTATTCCGACAGTCCTAAGACCGTCGTTATTGACTGCAGCGGCGAGCGCGAGGTTACGGCAGGCGATATCAAGCAGGATTCCGACATCGAGATCCTGAATCCCGAGCATCACATAGCTACTCTCAGTGAGGGCTCGCGCCTTTACATGGAGCTTACCTTCGACCACGGTCGCGGATATGTTTCTCAGGAGCGTAACAAGCAGCTCGGTCAGCCCGCCATCGGAACTATTTATACCGACTCTATCTACACACCGGTATATAACGTAAGCTACTCTGTTGAGAATACCCGTGTCGGCAGCAATACCGATTACGATAAGCTCACACTCGAGGTTCTTACTAACGGCACCATCTCCGCTAAGGAGGCGGTTTCGCTCGGAGCCAAGATTCTCAATGAGCATCTCAATTTGTTCGTCGACCTTAGTGCCGAGGCAAAGAATACAGAGATAATGGTTGAACGTGAAGAGACCATCAAGGAGAAAGTCCTTGAGATGACCATTGAGGAGCTTGACATGTCTGTCCGCAGCTTCAACTGCTTGAAGCGCGCAGGCATTGATACGGTGGAGGATCTGACTAATCGCACCGAGGAAGAAATGATTAAGGTCAGAAATCTTGGAAAAAAATCGCTTGAAGAGGTCATCTTCAAGCTCCACTCTTTGGGTCTTGACCTGAAGAAGGAAGAAGAATAAGGAGGAAACTATAATGCCCGGTACAAGAAAGCTCGGAAGAACTACCGCGCATCGTAATGCGATGCTTCGCGGACTTGTAACGTACCTTCTTGAAAACGGCTCTATTGAGACCACTCTTTACAGAGCAAAAGAAGTACGCAGCATGACCGAGAAAATGATTACACTCGGCAAGAAGAACACACTGGCAAGCCGCCGTGCTGCTCTTTCCTATATAACCAAAGAAGACGTTGTTAAGAAGCTGTTCGATCAGATAGCACCCTCGTATGCTGATCGCAACGGCGGTTACACCAGCGTTTACAAGCTCGGACCCCGTCGCGGCGACGGTGCCGAGATGGCTATAATCCGCCTTGTCGGCTTTGAGGCTCCCGCTAAGGAAGATAAGAAGACTGACGCCAAGGCTGAGTCTGCTGCTGAGTAATCGGAGCAGCGTAGGGGAATCCCCTGCACTATTGCGCGAGCGCAACTTGCGCTGATAATCAAATAAGAATGCCCCGCGGCAACCGTTTCGGCTTGCTGCGAGGCATTTTGCTTTATTCTTTTTGTGGTGCACAGCGAAATAATATTTGATTTTTCGCTGATTTATGCTATAATTATACATGATAAAAGCAGAATGTATCCCAGCAGAGCGGAGATCATACGCGAAAACATACTTGTGTATTATCACACGGCATTATAAGTGCAGAGGTCATTGGAGAGAATCGGCTGCGGCAGCCGTCGCTTGCACTTTTGTCTCGGATATTGAGTCTTGTATATGGCATCACGGATATAGCTTCGGGGGCCATTCGACGATAACAGTCTGAGGAAGAGGAGAATCATCAGCTGTATAGGCTGCTGCATTTCCGCTCGCTCGAGCGGCGTATGGATGCGCTTGCTGCGCGTGTTTTTTCGGATGGGGAAAAGAAGAACTGAACCGATGCTCGAATATTGTATCGGTCCGATGCATTTTTGGCAGATATGTACTTGAAAAAAATGTGATTTTGATGTATAATACCCCGGTAGACCGAGATGCCTCGGTATGACGAAAATATCACTTCAAAGGAGGAAGCCCGTGAGGATAAGGAATGTTGACATCGGAAACGGGCTGACCCTTGCGCCGATGGCGGGCGTTACCGACCGCACCTTTCGTATGCTCTGCCGCAGGCAGGGCGCGGATTATGTCGTATCGGAGATGATCTCCGCCAAGGCGATAGCCTACGGCGACCGAAAAACTCCGGAGCTTGCGCGCCTCGGAGAGGACGAGCATCCCGCTGCACTTCAGATATTCGGCAGCGATCCGTCGATAATGGCGGAGGCGGCTGCATGGCTTTGTGATAATTATGCGCCCGATGTCATAGACATAAATATGGGCTGCCCGGTGAGAAAGATATTTACCTCGGGCGACGGCAGCGCACTCATGCGCCGTCCCGAGCTTGCGGGCAGAATAGTGTCCGCGGTGCGCGGCGCGGTGAGCGTCCCGGTGACGGTCAAGCTGCGAACGGGCATTGACAGCGGCCATATCAACGCGCCGGAGCTGGCGCGGCTGCTCGAGGCGAGCGGCGCTGACGGGCTGTGTATTCACGGGCGAACGCGGGAGCAGATGTATGCTCCGCCCGTCGATCTTGACACTATTGCAGCCGTCAAGTCAGCTGTCGGTATTCCCGTAATAGGCAACGGCGGGATACGCTGCGCGGCGGACGCTGCGCGTATGATGGAGCGGACCGGGGTCGATTCTGTCGCGATAGGGCAGGGAGCATGCGGAAATCCGTGGCTCTTTGCCGAGATAAAGGCGGCGATATCAGGTAAGCCTTATACCGCGCCTGCCGTGAGCGAGCGTATTGCGGCGGCTAAGGAGCATATGCATCTGCTGATGGAGGACAAGGGCGAGTATATCGGTCTGCGCGAGGCGCGCAAGCATCTCGGATGGTACATTACGGGGATACGCGGAGCGGCAGCGATGCGCGACCGTATCAACCGCGAGGAGCGCGAGGATGCGATATGTGCATTGCTTGACGAGCTTGCGGAGCGCGCTGAGGAGTACGCGCATTCGGGCTACGCCGAATAGTGCGTTATGAGGCGAACTGTCGTTCAAAGGACAATTCGAAAGTTAGATATAATACAAATACCCGCAAGGCTACGGCAGGGCGGGCGAAGGGAGAAGCTATGAAAAACGCAGCATATTACAACGGAACGATATCCGCCATCGAGGATATAAAGGTACCTCTCGAGGACAGAGCGGTTTATTTCGGCGACGGTGTTTACGATGTCGCATTCTGCCACAACGGAAAGCCGTTTCTTATCGACGAGCATTTTGACCGCTTCTACAACAGCTGCCGACTTGTCCGCATCGACTTTCCGTATACGCGCGAGCAGCTGCTCGAGATAATTACCGATCTCATTTCGCGTCTCGACGACCGCTCCGATGTCCTTATCTACTGGCAGGCGAGCCGCGGAACAGCGCCCCGCAATCATCCTTTTCCCGAGAATTCCAAGGCGAATCTGCTAATGTACGTAAAGCCTAAGAAAATTACAAAGCTCGACGTGCCTATGAAGCTGCATACCGTAGACGATATCCGCTATGAAATGTGCAATGTCAAGACCATCAACCTTATACCGAATATTCTCGCCGCTCAGGCTGCAATCGACGCGGGCTGCGACGAGGCTGTTCAGATAAGACGCCGTCTGTTCGAGGAGGACGGTACCGAGTATCGCGACGTCGTGACCGAGGGCGCACATACCAACATCTCTATTCTCAAGAACGGTGAGTTTATCACCGCACCGCTCGGACACTTTATCCTCCCCGGTATCGCACGCAGCCATCTTATCGGTCTATGCCGCGCAAACGGTATTCCGGTCGTCGAGCGCTATATTACCCGTGCCGAGCTTGCCGATGCCGATGAGATCATGATATCGAGCACCACGACGCTTGTCCGCCGTGCCTGTGAGCTTGACGGCGCGCCGGTCGGCGGTCGTGATACCGTACTGTTTGACCGCATTCAGCAGCTCTACGTCGAAAAGCTCGACCGCGACTGCATCTGATCTTCGCATTTTTATCATTTTATCTGTTCCCACATTGAAATGGGCTGTTAAAAACTCGTTTTTAACAGCCCATTTCAATGCGTTTTGTATATAAGGCGCAAATTACCTATATGATTTCCTTTTATGATACCTTTAGCCGTCTCCGGTGTTTTATACATTTATATATACGCAGACATATGTATATGAACAGTATGCCGGCAAGTCCGCCGAAAAAGTCTATGATGACATCGACCGTACTCGAGGTCCGATCGGAATATATCTGTATAGTTTCGTCTATGACGGCGGTACACAGCACGGCGAGAGGTACGGCGGTATTGCTGCTGCGCTCGAGCAGCAAGCGCATGACAAACAGTTCTGCGCCGAGCAGCGCATACTCGGAGAAATGCGCCGCCTTTCTGATGAGAAATGAAAAATCCTCGTCGCTTACAAGGTCAAACGGGTCGAGTATCGGCTTCAATATCTCGACTATTCCGTCGCTCTTTTCGTGCGTATCTTCGGGGCTGTCGGAGGAATTACTCCAGATGAAGGCAAGAGTCGCCGCTATAAGCACGGCAAGAATTATTATGCCGCATCTTCTGCGGCTGCTTATTTCGCTTCGATTCATATGTCCCCTCCGTTCCGTTTTTCTCGTATGATCATGCGGTGTTTTTTACATAATATTACTGTAATATTATAGTTACTTTTTCGTGCGCTGTCAAGCCCGCACCGCGCTTGACTATTCGTCCGCTGTATGCTATACTTTTATTCGACGCGGGTCAAGGCTCCTATGCTCGGGCATCGAATCATAATTCGGGCTCCCGAGTGTTCGGATTTGACACCCAACGGTTCACCGTAAGAGAGTCGAACGCATATGCCGATATGCGCACCGCTCTTTTTTGACCATCTATTTTCTCGTTTTCGGTTCCGAGATCGACGCATAAGTCCGAATTACTTTTCGGCGTTGTATTCCCGCGCATTACCATTAATACGGGGCGCTGCCGCGCGGCATGCCGCTCCGCCGATGAAAGGCAGAAACCATCATGTCAGGTATAAAAAAGAAAACAAGGCTTCCGCGATTCTGTGCCGTGCTGCTTGCGGCATTCTCGATGCTTGCGCTGTCGCTTCCCGCGTCCGCCGCTGCCGAGACGACCGCCGCGGGCAGTACTGCCGCCGTGTCATCTGACGGTATTATCCGCGATACGCTCGATATCAGCCGACCGAAAAAGGATATCGTCGGCGGGGGTTATGTGTGGAAGAATATCGACGAGACGCTCAAGCTCTCCGGATTTGAGCTTCATACAGACAGCGATTACGGGATCCGTATCGCAAAGGGAGCGACGATAGAGCTTTCCGGCAAGAATTATATAAGCGCGAAAAAGGCCGCTGTCGCATGTCAGGGCAGTGTTACATTTACCGGCAGCGGCAGTCTGACGCTCGTCTCGGAGGACGGAATAATGTCCTACTCGACCGAGAGCGGTACTGTGATAACCATCCGCTCTGGCAATATTGCAATAGAGGCACAGAGCTGCGGTATACGCTGCGAGAGCGGCGGCATCACACTCTCGGGAGGCGATGTTGATATCACATCGGACGGTCAGTCGCTGCTTGCGCGCACCATCGCACTTGCCGATTGCTCGCTCAACGCCGACTCACCCGTTCATGCTACCGACACGCTGCGTATAACCGCGGCTGAGGTCGATGTATCGGTGCCAAGCGGCGCCGCACTTGTCGCAGACGGTAATCTCATCACCGAAAAGATAGATATGACCTCAGACGGTCAGCCTGTCGACAGCTATGACGGCAAGTCCCGGATATCCACCGTATCGAACGCCTATCGCGGCGGTACAAGCGCCATTCTCGGCGAGGGCTATCCGCGCATAGCGGATGTTATCATCGCTGCGGCTGCCGTGCTGCTGCTTGCCGCACTTATCGCGGTGCCGCTCATTCGTCACAATGCAAAAACTAAGGCGCTCAAGCGCAGACTTGCCGAAGCAGAGCAGAAATAAAACGCTCCGAAAGGTCGGAAAAAGCATAAACCGACAGCGGCAAGGCGCCCGCGTGGCGTGAGCGCTTAAATAAGCCGATAGGCTCTGAGGCTGCTATCTCGGTATGATCGGTCATATTTCGTACCGAGCCGCTGCGATATTTATTCCGCTGCCGTTAATATCGACGCAAGACAACTGCCTCTTGTCTAAAATATAAAATTATTTTTTCGGTATACTTGCAATTGTCTTTTCGATGTAGTAAAATATATGCGTATTAAAAGTTTATGAGCATCGCGTATGTTCGGAACCGTAAACGGCAGACGAAAATGCGTTCGGTGCTTGGTATACCGAAAGGAAATACGGATATGTATAAGGGCTTTAAGATCAAACCGCCGTTCTTCGAGATCGGACCGAAGTGCTTTATGTACGGGGACGAAATGCTTGCGCTCGCGAAGGTCATTGACCGTGTAGCGATAAAGTACGATGTCGATATCCTTGTCACCCCCGTTTATACCGATATAAAGACAATCGCCGACAATACCGAGCGTATACATGTATTCGCTCAGCACATGGATCCTCTGCGCCCGGGCAGAGGACTCGGATCGGTGCTTCCCGAGGCGGTCAAGGCTGCCGGCGCGGAGGGAGTAATGCTCAATCACGCGGAGCGTCCGTTGACGCTCGATGTGATAGAAAAGACCATAGCGCGCGCCGACGAGGTCGGGCTCGGCACTATCGTTTGCGCAAGCACGGTCGAGGAGCTGACCGATATCGCCCGTCTCTCGCCGAATCTGCTTGTCGCGGAGCCTACCGAGCTTATCGGAACGGGAAAAACAAGCGACGAGAACTACGTCACCGAAACTATCCGACGCGTGCGCGAGATAAACCCCGATATAATGGTGCTTCAGGGTGCCGGAATATCAAACGGCGAGGATGTTTACAATACGATAATGCTTGGTGCGGAGGCGACCGGCAGCACGAGCGGAATATTTAAGGCTGCCGACCCTGCCGCAATGGTCGAGGAGATGATCTCGGCACTTCGCGCGGCATGGGATGAGAAGCATAAGGCTTGAGTATTATGGATATACAGAAAAAGTATCTTATCGGCGTTGATGTCGGAACGACCTCGCAGAAGGTCGCGGTGTTCGATACAGACGGCAATACGCTTGCCGCCGTCAACGTCGACTATGTTCTCGAAACGCGCGGTAATACCGTCGAGTTTGATGCACTCGAGTATATATCGATACTGCGGCGCGGTCTTACCGCGGCGGCGTGGAAGGCGTTTCCCGGAGCGGGCGAGGAGGAGCTGCGCGAGCGTGTGGCTGCTATCTCGATAGACACGCAGGGTGAGACGCTAATCGTTACCGACGGCGAAAACCGTCCGCTTCGTCCGGCGATAGTTTGGCTCGACAACCGCGCCGACGCACAGGCAAAGGAAATAGACGCGCGCTTCGGACGCGAACGGGTCTACGAGGTCACGGGTCAGCCCGAGATTGTCGCTACATGGCCCGCGTGCAAGCTCGCATGGCTGCGCGAGAACGAGCCCGAGATGTTTTCGGGCACAGAGCGCATCTTTCTTCTTGAGGATTGGCTGCTGTGGGCGCTTTCGGGACAGTTCGTCACCGAGCCGACGGTGCAGTCGTCTACCATATATCTCGATATAAGACAGCGCACATGGTGGGGAGAGATGCTCGACGAGGTCGGAATCTCCGAGCGTCAGCTGCCGCGCATCGTGCCGAGCGGTACCGTGATAGGCTATGCCGATGCAGCGTGGCTGTGCGGAGGCGGCGTTGCGGGCGTGCCTGCCGATGGCGGAATACCGGTCGTTACCGGTGCGCTCGATCAGGTCGCGGGCGCCATCGGCGCGGGCGTTGTCCGAGAGGGTATAGTCAGCGAGATGACGGGGACGACCATGACCGTTTTCGCACCGACCGGAGGCATTCCGCCGTACGACGCGAGCAGCATCGTTCCGTGTCACCTGACATATGACGGCAGTTATGCGCTGCTTTCATGGACACCTACGGCAGGTATAGCGCTGAAATGGTTTAAGAATAAATTATGCCCCGAGCTTTCGTTTGCCGAGATAGATGCACTTGCGGAGCAGGTGGAGCCGGGCTCGGCGGGACTTGTTTTTCTCCCGTATCTATGCGGCTCGACCATGCCGAAATACGATCCCGACGCGCGCGGAGTCTTTTACGGGCTGACGATGGAGCACGGACGCGAGCATATGGCGCGCGCTATACTCGAGTCGGTCGCCGCAATGCTGCGCGCAACACTCGATTATCTCGATGTGCGATGCGATGAGATAAGAACGATGGGCGGCGGGGCGCTGAGCCCGCTCTGGTGCGGAATAAAGGCGGATATGTGCGGGCGGCGGCTCGTTACGCTTAAAAATACGGACACGGCATGTCTCGGCGCCGCCATACTCGGCGGTGTCGGAGTCGGGCTGTTCCCGTCGGTCGAGGAGGCTTGCGACCGCATAGTCGCGACCGATCGCGAATATATTCCCGAGCCGAGTGCGGCATCGGAGGCGGCATACCGCGCGTATGTTGCTGCGGATGACCGTATCTATCCGCAGGCATAATGGCGTTAGCTGCATGCATGACGCATCTATTCGCACGGTGGCATCTGTCGCGGCGCGGAGTATCCGACCGTGAGCATTGTGCGTTCGCCGTATGCATGAAACGGTCATTCGCGCAGCGACGCATCTGCTCGCGAGCATGACATTCACTTGCAGGTGTGACGCGGCTATCTGCGGGTGTGGCACGCTTTCTACCAAAATATAAATATCGGCTTTTGAGTTGATCATCATGCAGCGCAGGCTGCAAATCAACATACCGAAAGGAATAAAAAATGATCAAGGCAGGATTCGTCGGCTTCGGTGAGGTCAATACACCGAAGGAGATAATCGTTAAAAAATGCGCTGCGGCGCATGATTTGCTACACACACATGGCATAGACACCGTATCGGTCTACCCCGTGACCGACGACTACGAGGAGCGCGACATCGCGCATGCACTCGACGTGCTCGGCAGCGAGGATTTTGACTGTCTCGTGCTATGCGTCGCGGGCTGGATACCTACCCATGCGGTGATAAAGATAACCGAGCACTACCGACATATCCCCATGGTGCTGTGGGGGTTGTGCGGCTGGGTCGAGGGCGACAGACTCGTCACTACCGCCGATCAGGCGGGCACGAGCGCGCTGCGCGGCAGCATGGCATCGCTCGGCTATACCTTCAGCTATATCTATGATATCGTCGGGCTGCCGTCACGCGCCGACAGGGTTGCGGCGTACTGCAGAGCGGCGAGCGCGGCAAAGCGCCTGCGTCATGCTCGCGTCGGCTTCGGCGGTTATCGCGATATGAATCTCTACGGGACTCAGGCGGACGGCACATCGCTCAAGCGCGTTGTGGGCCCCGAGATAGAAACCTTCGAGCTGCTCGAGATATATCAGCGCAGCGAACACTTCTCCGATGCGGAAAAGGACGAGATAGTAACGCTTATGAAGCAGGGCGGCGAGTACCGCGGCAGATACATGAAGCCTTGGAGCTTCGTAAAGCCCGCAGCGGAGACGGGAATGCGCCGTGCGGCGGGGTATTTCCTTGCCGTTGATGCGCTTATCCGTGAGCGCGGCTATGACGGCATCTCGCTTAAGGACGTTGACGGAATGAAGAGGCTGCTCGGCTTCCCGCCTGCGCCCGTGTTCATGCTGCTCTCCGATCTCTCCGGCGTATGTACCGTTCCTGAGAACGACTGTCTCGGCAGCATAACACAGCTTATGGTCAAGTATCTGACCGGTCAGTGCGCTATGTATCTGGAGTTTTACGAGTTCTTTACCGACCGCGTGCTCGCGGGTGTTCCCGATTACATTCCCGCAGAGACCACCGAGGGTACCGTCACCGTTATGCCTGCTGCATTCGGCGAGCTTAGCGAGGGTATTCTTAATGTTTCAAAGGTCAAAACTGGCGAGCTTACGCTCTGCCGTCTATCTTCCGTCGGCGACCGCTATGTTATGCACATGGTACGCGGCTTCGGAAAGACACCGCGAAAATGGGAGGAGGCAGGCTGGACACAGCCCGCGCCGCAGCTGCCCGGACTCGAAATAATGCTCGACGATGTCGAGGATTTTGCCGAAAAGGTTATGGGTCAGCACTACATCATCTCTTACGGAAATAACACAGCCGAGCTTCGCGCTCTCTGCGACATGCTCGGAATAAAGGTAATATAAACGGAGGACAATCAAATGGTAATGACAAATACAATGCGTGTATACACAAAGACAAACGAGCTCGGCTACATACTGACGACTCCGACGGGCTTCAATGCGGAAAACGAGCATCTGCCACTCATTGTATATCTGCACGGCGCGGGGGAACGCGGCGACAATCTCGAGGCGGTAAAGATTCACGGTATTCCAAAGCTCTTTTCAGCCGATCCTGATTATCACGGGCTGCGTGTCGTAACGCTCTCGCCGCAGTGCCCCGACGGCAAGGTGTGGGATAACCTAACCGAGCAGCTGATGTATCTCATTGAGACGATAGTCGAGGATCTTGCCATAGACCGTGACCGTATTACCCTTACGGGCAATTCCATGGGCGGCTTCGGTACGTATGAGATGGGATGCAGCTACCCCGGGTACTTTGCGGCACTTGCACCTATCTGCGGCGGCGGAATGGCATGGCGCAGCGACGCACTTACGGATACGCCGATGCGCGTTTTCCACGGCGGTAAGGATGATACGGTGCTGCCCGCGCGCTCGGAGGAAATGGTGAATATGATAAATCATAGGGGCGGTAATGCTACGCTGCAGATTTTTCCGGATGTGTGGCATGATTCTTGGACTCCTGCATACGAAACGACTGACCTAATCGAATGGCTCGCTTCGGCTCGGCGAGGCTAAAAAAGCGCAGACCGAAAAAGCGGATAAAAGTGTGATTTGGGCTTTTG
>ERZ824600.703-NODE-703-length-48327-cov-26.895799_pt1 | contig 48327 bp, 54 predicted proteins | sample MGYA00519933_ERZ824600 | MGnify/ENA primary metagenome ERZ824600 (study PRJEB31778, sample SAMEA3449178) | human gut metagenome | biome: human gut; feature: human-associated habitat; material: faeces | place: United Kingdom | collected 2010/2012 ... | reverse complement strand
CATTATATGGTTCATGTAATAGCAAAGTAGAATCGCGTACGGCTATAGGAAAATAGAAAGCATTAATTTGCTTTCTTTTTTTGACAATTATCTTTTTTTTATCAAGTAAATAATGTATAATTATAAAAGGTGATAAAAATGATATATTTAGACTATTCGGCGACTACACCAGTTAATAAAGAAGTATTAGATACTTTTGTAAAAGTATCAACTGATTTTATTGGCAATCCTAATTCTTTACATAAATTAGGGTTAGAAAGTAAGAAAATAATTGATGCGTCAACTAATCAAATTAAAAAAATACTTAATGTTGATCACGAAGTTATTTATACAAGTGGAGCATCAGAATCAAATAATACTGTAATTAAAGGTATTGCCATGAGATATCAAAATAGGGGAAAACACATTATAACCACTAAATTTGAACACTCATCCATAATTGCACCTTTAAATTATTTGCAAAAACAAGGATTTAAAGTAGATTTTGTAAATACTTTACCTAATGGGTTAGTTGATCTAGATGATTTAAAACGTTTAATAACTGATGACACCATTTTAGTTACAATTGGTGCTGTAGCTAGTGAAATCGGTATTAGACAACCAATTGAAGAAATAGCGTTATTAATGAAAGATTATCCTAACACATTCTTTCATGTTGATGCTACTCAAGCAATTGGGAAAGTTTCTATAAATCTTAAAGATGTTGATTTAGTTTCTTTTGCTGCTCACAAATTTTATGGTTTAAAAGGAATTGGTATTTTATTAAAGAAACCAAATATTGATTTTGAACCATTAATTCATGGTGGTAAAAGTACAACTAAATATCGTAGTGGAACACCAGCTGTTGCTTTGATTGCTTCTGTTGCTAAAGCTTTAAGATTAATAAACGAAAATTTTGACGATAAATATCAACATGTATTAGACTTAAATAAGTATTTAGTTGCTTCCTTAAAAAAAATTGATGGGATTGCCATAAATAATAACGAATATACGATACCTCACATTTTAAATATAAGTGTTCTAGGAATAAAACCTGAAACTTTTCAACATGCCTTAGAAGAAAAAGAAATTTATATTTCAACCCAAACTGCTTGTTCAAGTGGATCAAAAGTTTCAAGTACAGTTTTAGCATTTACTAATGATTTAGAAAAAGCAAGTTCTAGTGTTAGAATTAGTTTATCTTATTTAACTACAAAAGAAGAAATTGATATATTAGTGAATGAAATAAAAAATGCTAAGGAGCATTTGAGTTTAAAATGAGAATATTTAATAGTGAAGATTTAGATGAAACATTAAGCAATTTTGAATTTAATAACTTTTATGATATTACCGAATTTAACAATATTGAATTTAATAATTGTTTATTTAAAGATTTAATTGCTAATAATGTTCATTTTATTAATTGCTACTTCTTTGATTGTGAATTTACTAATTCTGATTTTTCCAATTCTACTTTTATAAATTCTTCTTTTGTAAGAACTAAAATTAAAGATTCAAAATTGATAGGTTGTAATTTTGATTCATCTAGTTTTAAGAAAGTAGAAATTTTATCTTCGGATAATACTTATAATAATTTTGGTTTAGCAACATTAAAAGAAGTTAAATTTATAAACGACAAAATGTTAAAAATTGGTTTTGATGAAACTAAATTGAATAAAGTTTTATTTGATAATTGTAATTTAGAAGGTGCTGAAATTAGAAAAACTAATATGCAATTAATCGATCTAAGTACTTGTTCAATTAATAATATAATGATTGATGAATATTCATTGAATGGATTAACTGTTAATGAATTTCAAGCATTATCATTATCTAAATTACTAGGAATAATAATTAAGAGGTGAAAAAATGAAATTATTGCGAGTTAGTGCTATCTGGTGTCCAGCGTGTATTCTTATGCGACCTATATACGAAAGAATAATTAAAGAAAATAATTTAGTTTCGGAGGAGTTAGATTATGACTTTGATGAAGATAAAGTAAAACAATTAAATATAGGCAATGTTTTACCAGTGGCTATTTTATATGATGGAGATTATGAATTACTAAGAATTTGTGGTGAAAAAAAGTATGAAGAAATATCTTTAAAAATAAAGGAGTTTCTATGAAAAAAGTATTATTATTTATATTAATCTTTTTTAGTTTTTCATTTGTTCAAGCCAAAAATATTAATATTTATTTATTTCATAACGAATCATGTATTCATTGTCAAGCGGAGATTGAATTTTTAGAAGAATTATCTAAAACACGAGAAATAACTCTTTATAAATATGAAGTTAGTCAAAGTAGTGATAATCAAAAAATACTTACTGAAGTTAGGGATCTATTTCAAAATAAAGAAAATTTAGTTCCTTTTACTATTATTGGTTCTGAAACATTTACTGGTTTTAGTAGTGTTACTAAAAGTAAAATTTTAGAAACCATTGATTATTACGATCAAAATGATTATTGTGATAAAACAGGAGTGTATTTAAAAAAAGTACCTGCTTGTGAAGTAAATGATTCTAAAGATACATCAAGTGAATTTGATTTACCCATAATTGGTAAAGTTGATGCTAAAAAGTTTTCCTTGCCAATTATTTCTGTTGTTATTGGTTTAGTAGACGGATTTAATCCTTGTGCTATGTGGGTTCTTATTTTTTTACTATCAATGTTAATTAATATGAAAGATCGTAAAAAAATGTGGATTCTTGGTTTAACTTTTATAGTAACCAGTGCTTTAGTTTATACTTTAATCATGTTTGCTTGGTTAAATATTATGGTAAATTTGACTACAGTTAGATGGTTACAATTAATAATAGCGGCTATAGCATTAGTTGCTGGTGGGATTAATTTAATTAGTTATTTTAAAAGTTTGAAAAAAGATGATGGTTGTACGGTTACTACCGATGATTCTCGTAAGAAAACAATTAGCAAAATTAAAAGAATTGTAACTTTAGAAGAAGAAAGTGAAAATAAAAAGAAATTTGCTTTCTTAGCAGCTATTTTAGGAATCATAGCTTTAGCTATCTCTGTTAACGTCATTGAACTGGCTTGTTCAGCAGGTTTACCATTGATTTTTACTCAAATTTTAGCTATGAATAATGTTTCAATGTTGGCAAGAATTATCTATATTTTAATTTATATTTTGTTTTTTATGATTGATGATATAATTGTTTTTATTATTGCTATGGCAACTTTTAAAATAACGGGTATATCAACTAAATATACAAAATATTCTCATTTAATAGGTGGTATTATTATGCTAATTATAGGAATTCTTATGATTTTTAAACCATCGTGGATAATGTTTAATTTTTAGGTGAAATATGAAAGATCTATTAATACTTGTAGTTGGCTTTCTAGCTTTAATAAAAGGGGCAGATCTATTTGTTGATGCTGCTTCTTCTTTAGCAGCTAATTTGAAAATATCCAAAATGTTAATTGGTTTAACAATTGTTGCTTTTGGTACAAGTGCTCCAGAACTTGCTGTATCAATTAGATCTCTAATAAGTGGAAAAGGTAATATTGTTTTAGGTAATGTTATTGGAAGCAATATTATGAATATTTTATTAATACTTGGAGTAGCTTCAATTTTTCATTTTTTGAAAGTCAAAGAAGTTACTAAAAGAAAAGAATTGCCATATTTATTTATTTTAACAATTGCATTTAGTTTATTGTTATCAGATAATTTATTTAATAAAAGTATTAGTAATAATTTTACAAGAATAGATGCTTTAGTAATTTGTATTCTATTTATCTATTATATTTTCCATTTAGTAAAATTAGCTAAAAGTCAAAAAATAAAAACTAAAGAAAAACCAAAATATAAAATTTTTTATTCAATCATCTTTACAATAATAGGAATTGTTTGTATTATATTTGGCAGTAATTTTGTTGTTGATGCAACTGTTTCTTTAACTCGAGAGTTTGGAGTAAGCGAGCGTTTAGTTTCTTTAACAATCGTTGCTTTTGGAACATCACTTCCAGAATTAGTGACATCAGTGACAGCTACTAGAAAAAATGAGTATGAATTAGCTCTTGGTAATATTGTTGGTAGCAACATTATGAATATTGGACTCGTAATTGCTTTGCCAGTTTTATTATTTGGTAGTATTTCTAATATAATATTTAGTTATTTAGATTTAATTATTATGAATATAAGTGTAATATTATTATTGCTATTTGCACAAAAAGAAAAAATAACTTTCAAAGATGGAATAACATTTTTAATAATTTTTCTATTATATTACATATATGTAATATTTATTTAGGAGGTAAATATGGAATTAAATAGAAGTGAATTACGAAAAAAAATAATGACGATTTTATATCAAATAAGTATTTGTGAACAAAACAAAATAACATATGATGTAAATGATTTAATTAAAAATATTTTAGAAATTGATAATGATTTTGTTAAAGAAACCGTTTATGGTGTTATAACTAATCGTAAGCAAATCGATGAATACGCTAATAAATATTTAAAAAATTGGTCTTTAGATCGCTTAGGAAACACTGATCAAGCAATAATTCGTTTGGGAATTTATGAATTAATGTATACAGATACACCAGCAGTTGTAGCCATTAATGAAGCTGTTGAACTAGCCAAACTTTATAGTGATGATGCCGTTAAAGGTATGATCAATAGTGTTTTAGATAAAGTATATCACGAGGAAAAAGATGAACAATGATAAATATCTAAGCATCAGTGCTTTAACAAGATATTTAAAATATAAATTTGATTCTGATGATAATTTAAGACAAATATTTTTAAAAGGTGAAATATCTAATTTAAAAATTCATTCAACTGGACATTTATATTTTTCACTTAAAGATGAAAATAGTAAAATAAATGCTATTATGTTTAGTACTAATGCTAGACGTTTAACTTTTAAACCAGTTGAAGGAACTAATGTTTTAGTTGTTGGTAGAGTAAGTATTTATGAACAAACCGGTAATTATCAAATTTATGTTGATGATATGCAAGAAGATGGCGTTGGAAATCTTTATGTTCAGTATGAAAAATTAAAAGCGGAACTTGCTAAAGAAGGTTTATTTGATCAAAGCAAAAAGAAAAAAATTCCTAAAATGCCTTCTAGAATTGGTATTATAACAGCTCCAACTGGGGCCGCTATAAGAGATATTTTATCAACCATTAAAAGAAGATTTCCATTAACAGAAACTTATTTATTTCCAGCTTTAGTTCAAGGTGAAAATGCTGCTCCTGATATTGTTAAAAAATTAAAGCAAGCTGATAATTTTGGTGTTGATTTAATTATTCTCGGGCGTGGTGGTGGCTCGATTGAAGACTTATGGGCTTTTAATGAAGAAATAGTTGCCCGAGCTATATATGAAGCTAAGACTCCAATAATCAGTGCTGTAGGACATGAGGTCGATTTTACAATTGCTGATTTTGTAGCCGATTTACGAGCTCCAACCCCAACAGGTGCTGCTGAAATGGCAGTTGTTAATAGAACTGATGTTATAAATGAATTAAATCATTTAAAAATTCGCTTAAATGAAGCTCTTTTATCCAAAGTTAATGTTTTAAAAATTGCTTTAGAAAATATTAAATCAAATTATATTTTAAATAATCCAGTGATTATGTATGAAAATAAAAAACAGGTTGTTGATAATTTGTTAGAGAAAATTAAAACTCTTATTTATTACAAAATAACTAATTATAATTTAAAACTTGATCATTTAAAGAAGAGTTATATTTTAAATCATCCTGAAGAATTATATAAGAAAAAGAGTTTAAAATTAGATAAAATAATTACTTCTTTAGAACTATTAAATCCTTTATCAGTATTAAAACGTGGTTATACTTTAACTTATAAAAATGATAAAGTAGTTAGAAACATTAAAGATCTTAAAGTAGACGATATAATAACAATTAAGTTTAAAGAAGGAACTGTTAAAGCAAATATTAAAGAAATAGGTGAGTAAATGAAAACAAAGAAGTTTGAAGAAAAAATGCAAGAATTAGAAAGTATTGTAAATGAACTTGAAAAAGGTGAAATTGATTTAGATACTTCAATTGCAAAATATACAGAAGCTATGAAACTTGTAAAAGAATGTGATCAAGAACTAAAAAATGTTGAACAAGAAATTAGCAAAATAGTTTTAGAAAATAATGAAACAGAAGACTTTAGTATTGAAGAAAAATAGTCTTCTTTTAATTTGACAAAAGTAGTAAAAAAAATATAATATCAACAGGTGATAAAATGCAAGAATTTTTAAAAAATTACTGTTATCCTTCAAAAGCTTATGAAATAATTAAAAATAATTATATTTTAAAAGATTATAAAGAAGAAACATTGTTGAAAAAAATGGAAATCATAATATTATTCTTAGAAGAGTTAAAGTTTACGAAACAAGATATTATTAGAATTACTTTAGAAAACCCTCCACTTTTTGCTTATACAACTAGTTCTTTAGCTGAACGCTATCATAATTTATTATCTTTAGGTTTCCCTGAATCACGATTAACATTGATGATTAAAAGAGCTCCTCAATTATTAAATGTTAGTGTTACTTCTATGAATAAACGTCTTGAAGAATTTGAAACTCTTGGTTTTGAATCTTCTAAAGTTATTCGTATGATCTATAAAGAACCTAATGTATTAAAATATAGTTTTAGCAATATAAGTAATAAAATTGATGAATTTATTAAAATTGGAATTCCTAAAGAAAAAGTTATTAAAATGGCTTCTTTTGCTCCAGCAATTTTTTCAAGAAAAATGGACGTTTTTAAAGAAAGAATAATAGATTTAGAAGCATTAGGTTTTAGTAAAAACCAAATAACTAAGATTATAGCTAATTTACCTAATATTTTAGCTTATAGCTTAGATAATATTAAAACAAAAATGCAAGATTTAGAAAAAATAGGATTTACGCATAAAGAAGTTGTAAATATGTTAGCAACAGCGCCAACATTATTTAGTAATAGTAAAGAAACAATATAGCTAAAATTGCTATTTTAAATAACTTTTTTAGTGAAGAAGAAACTAAAAGAATAATTTTAGATTTTCCTCAAATATTTAATTTTTCAGTTGGTTATCTTCTTGAAAAAATGGATATTTATAAGAAAAATGGAGTTATTGATTTAATAAGTAGTGTACCAAAAAGATTAATGCAAAGTACCGAATTAACTTTAGCTAGATTTGAATTACTTAATAATTTAAATGTTCCTCTAGAAGTTGTTCCTAAAAATCTCTTTGCCTGTCAAAAAGATTTTGTAAGAAAATTTGGTTTTACTAATGAAGAAACCTTAAAAGGTAAACAATTGATCTTGAAAAAGAAAGATTAATAAGTTACAATTTATTAGGAAAGGATGTCAAAATGGAAGAACTTTATAAATTAAATATTCCTGATAATGAATTAGAATATATGTTAGAAGTAAATCCAGAAATAAAGGAATTAAGTGTCGATGAAGTAAAAAAACATATAGATATTTTAAAACAAATTAATTTGAAAGAAGATCAAATAAAAGAAATATTTATATCATGTCCTCTTTATTTATCTCGAAATATTGAAGATGTTTTAGATTTATTCAAAAAACTTTTAAATTATAAAATTGTCTACTTAAATTATTTTATAGAAGCTGATCCTTTTATTTTACTTCGTGATGATTATGAAATAGACGAATATGTAAAAACTCAAACTGCTTTAGGACGCGATTTAAATAGCATTATTGACGAGTTTGAATTAAATCCTTATTTAATTGATGAATGGCTTTAAAACTAATATAAATTTATTAGTTTTTTTGTTGTTTAAAGATCAAAAAAATGCTAAAATATTTCTTGGAGATGATTACATGCATATTTTAGAGATAAAAAATCTTTATGTAAGTGTTAATGATAAAAAAATATTAAAAGACTTTAATTTAACGATAAAAAGTGGCGAAATTCATACTATTATGGGACCTAACGGTGTTGGGAAATCAACTTTAACAAAAGTAATAATGGGTGATAAAAATTATCAAATTATTAGTGGTCAAATTCTTTTCGATGGGGTTGATATTTCTAAATTAGAAGTAGATGAAAGAGCTCATCTAGGTATATTTTTAGGGATGCAAAATCCTTTAGAATTAGATGGCGTTACAAATGCTGATTTTTTAAGAACAGCTCTTCATGCTAAAATGGGTGATCAATTTAGTTTGATGCCATTTATTAAAGAATTAAATCAAACAACTGATCAGTTAAAAATAAGTAGGGAAATGATTCATCGTAGTGTCAATCGTGGCTTTTCTGGTGGCGAAAAGAAAAAGAATGAAATACTTCAAATGTATATGTTAAAACCTAACACGATTTTACTTGATGAAATTGATTCAGGCTTAGATGTTGATGCTTTAAAAGTTGTTGGTGAAAGTGTTATGGATTATTATCAAAAGTATAATCCTGCTATTTTAGTAATAACTCATTATGAAAGATTATTAGATTATATTCGTCCTCAATTTGTTCATGTTATTATGGATGGAAAAATTGTAAAAAGTGGCGATGCCTCTCTTGTTAAGCTAATAGAAGAAAAAGGTTATGATTATTTTAAAGAAAGCAAGACTACTGAAGTAGTTCAAGGTTAAAAAAATGAATACAATAAAAGTGAAAAACAATGAAATAATCAAAAATATTACAAGCGATATCGAAGTAAAACATACGGGTACTAATGTAATAAATTTGAAAATTGTTTTTAATCGTTCAACTGATTTAAAAATTATTTATAGTGGTTTAGAGTCTAAATTAAACATTGAATACGTTTTAAAAGATGGTGTTTCTGTTAATTTATATGAAATAAGAGTAACCGAAAAAGCAAAAGTTCAATATAATTATAGTTTAAAAAATAATAGTAAATTATATTTATATCGATTAAATAATTCTTTAAACATGCGTGAAGTTGATATTATTAGCTTAAATGAAAGTGCTCAAATAGAATTTAATCTACGAACATTAGCAACAACTACTGAAAAATATGATATTTATGTTTATCATGATGGTTTAAATGCTATAAGTACTTTAAATAACTTAGGAGTTGCTTTAAAAGGAAATATTGTTTTTAATGTTACTGGAGTTGTTGAAAAAGGCAAAAAGGGATCAGTATTAAATCAAAACAATCAAATTGTTAGCTTAAATAATTTAAAAAATCAGATTGATCCTAATTTATTGATTGACGAATATGATGTCATTGCTGAACACAATGCTTTAATTGGCAAATTTAGTTATGATGATATTTTTTATTTAATGAGTAGAGGAATAAGTGAAGAAGATAGTATTCGTTTACTAAGTACCGGATTAGTTCTTAGTAATCTAATAAATGAAGAAATAAAAGAAGAAATTATTAAATATTTAGATGAGTATTGGAGGTGAAAAAATGAATCGTGATGATTTTCCAATATTAAAAAGTGGAGTTATTTATTTTGATTCTGGTGCAACAGCTTTAAAACCTAAATGTATTGTGGATGCAACCGATGAATATTATTTAAAATATAGTGCTAATGTCCATCGTGGTGATTATAATTTGAGTTTAAAAGTAGATACAATGTATGAAGGAACAAGAGAAAAGATAAGAAAATTTATTAATGCTAAATCTAGAAGAAATATTGTATTTACTTCTGGCACTACAGATTCAATTAATAAAGCTGTTTTTGGTTTTTTCAAATATCAATTACATGAAAATGATGAAATTTTAATAACAGCTTCAGAACATGCTTCCAATGTTTTACCTTGGTTTGAACTTGCTGATAGCATTAAAGCTAAAGTTAAATATATTACTTTAACCCCTGATCACAAAGTAACTTTAGAAAATGTTAAAGCAGCAATAACACCTAATACTAAGGTTATTAGTTTAGCTTCTATTACTAATGTAATTGGTGATGTTCGCCCGATAAATGCCATTATTAAATATGCCCATTCTTTAAATATAATGGTTCTAGTTGATGCTGCTCAAAGTATAAGTCATATTAAAACTGATGTTGAATTGATGGATCCTGATTTTTTAGCTTTTTCAGTTCATAAAATGGGTGGCCCAACTGGAGTAGGGGTCTTATATGTTAATGATAAACATTTAAAAGAAATAAAACCAACAGTATTTGGTGGAGGGATGAACGCAACTTTTGAATTAGATGGCACTAGAGTTTATGACGAAATGCCTACTTTATTAGAAGCAGGAACAGCCAATATTGCTGGTGTAATTGGTACGGGAGCAATTATCGATTTTTATGAAAAAATTGGCATTAAAAATATTGAGAAGTATGAATCGGAATTAAGAAATTATTTAATTACAAGATTAAAAGAAATTCCAGAAATAGAAATATATAACGAATATAGTGAAAGTGCTATTGTTGCTTTTAATTATAAAGATATTTTTGCTCAAGATTTAGCTATTTATTTAAACAAATATAATATTTGTGTTAGAGCTGGAAACCATTGTGCTAAAATGTTAAAAAATGAAATCAATATAAAAAATACTTGTCGTGCTAGTTTAGCATTTTATAACACTAAAGAAGAAATTGATGTTTTAATATATGCTCTTAAAAATCCTAACATTAAAAGTGAATTATTTTAAAGGCTTTTAGCCTTTTTTTAGTAAAATAAAGTAAAACTTTATAAAATTCATTTGTAATTATTATTAAGTATTGTATAATTATAAAAGTGAGGGATGTTATATGGCTGAAAGTTTAGCTAGTTTTTTTACTAATTTATTTACTAATTTGCATTTCAGTAAAGAATTAATTGTTTTTATTGTTTCAATGATGCCAATTCTTGAAGTAAGAGGTGGAATGATTGTTGCAAGTTTATTAAATATGGATCCATATTTAAGTTTAATTATAAGCTTTATAGGTAATGTTTTACCAATACCATTTTTAATATTTTTATTAAATCCTATATTTGGTTGGATGAAAAAACACCAAAAATTTGCTAAGTTTGTTAATTGGTTAGAAGAAAAAGCTAATAAAAATAAAGAAAAAATTGCCAAATACCAATTTTGGGGCTTGCTTTTATTAGTTGCTATTCCTTTACCAGGAACTGGGGCATGGACGGGATGTTTAGTAGCATCAGTATTTAATGTGCCAAAAAAGATATCCGTTCCAGCTTGCATTTTAGGAGTTTTAGGAGCAACTATTATAATGTGGCTTATTTCCTTTGGAATTTTAGCAAAAATATTTTAAGATCTTTTAAAGATCTTTTTTTTTTAATGTTTTTTTGCTATAATGGTTAAAGTAAAAAAGAAAGGAGGAATTTATGAGTAAAATTAAAATTTTTGCTTTAGGTGGCTTAAATGAAATTGGCAAAAACATGTATTGTGTTGAAGTTGATAAAGATCTTTTTATTTTTGATGCGGGATTAAAGTATTCTAGTGATAATATGTTAGGCGTTGATTATATAATTCCTAATTATGATTACATAAAAGATAATAAAAAACGTATTAAAGGTTTATTTATATCACATGGTCATGATGAACAAATGGGAGCAATCGCTGATATAATGGTTGATTTACCCAATATACCTATTTATGCAACCCCTTTTACTTTAGAAATAATTAAAAGGGAATTAGAAGAAGAAAATTTGAAAAGTGATAACTTACATCAAATTGAAGCTCATCATAAAATATCTTTTGGTAAATGTAGTATTTTCCCAATTGCGGTAACCCATTCTGTTCCTGATGCTGTTGCATATGCTTTATATACACCTGATGGTGTTATATTCTATACTGGAAACTATATTTTTGATCCTACAATGACTAATCATTATAAGACTGATGTAGGTAAAATAGCTTATGTAGGTAAACAAGGAGTTTTGTGCTTATTAGGTGAATCTATATATGCTGATAAATCGGGATATACTTCACCTAACCATCGAATTAGTGATATTGTTAATGAAGTAATTAATAAGGCTGATGGAAGAATTCTTTTTAACGTTTTTCAAACACAATTATTTAGAATTCAAGAATTATTAAATGAAGTAAAAAATACGGATCGTAAAGTAATTATTATGGGTAAAACCTTAGAAAAAACGATTTTAAAATCGATTGCTATGGGTTATATCGATTTTGATTTAGAGCGTATCGTTGATATTCATAATGCTACAGATCCTAATACTGTTATTATAATATCTGATGAACGTGAAAAACCTTTTTCTAATTTGACAAGAATTGTTAAAGGTTATGATCGCTTTGTCAAATTAAATGAAACTGATACTATTTTACTAGCTTCACGCGTTTATGATGGTATGGAAAAAAGCGCTGCTCATATGTATGATGAAATAGCTAAAACTGACGCTAATATGATTATAATTTCTAATAAAAAACTTAGTCATCACGCTTCTAGTGAAGACATATTATTAATGTTAGATTTAGTTAATCCTAAATATTATATGCCAGTTGCTGGAGAATATCGTCATTTAGTTATGAATGCGGATTTAGCAAGAAAAAAAGGAATTCCAGAAGAAAATATTTTAGTTAAGTTAAATGGTCAAGTAGTGACATTTAATAATGGTGTTTTAGCTGATACTGAAGAAAAGGTCAAAACTGATTCAATTTTAATCGATGGTAAAACCATTGGTGATATCGGTGAAGCTGTCATTAAGGATCGTGAAATTTTAGGTGAAAGTGGTGTAGTTGTCGTAATTGCAACCATTGATAAACAAACTAAAGATATAGTAGCAGGTCCAGAAATATTGACTCGTGGCTTTATTTATGTTAAAGATAGTACGGAAATGATCAAAGAAAGTATTCGTATTTCTTCTGAAATTATTGCTGAAAATCGTAAAAATAATTATATAGATTATACTAAAGTTAAAAATGGTATTCGTGATCGCTTGGGTAAATATTTTTACCAAGAAACAGAATGCCGTCCTATGATTTTAGTTGTAATGCAAGAAATATAAAAATACCTTCGGGTATTTTTTTATTAATTAAAAACATTAAAAGAATTTATTTATTAAATTTTCTTTTAATTATGTTCTATTGCTAATCTTTAAGAAATATGGTATTATCTTTAAGAAAAGAAGTGATTTAAATGCAAAAACCTAATATGTTTGAAGCTAAAAAGAGAGATAGAAAAGCTATTATAAAAGAAGAATATAAAACCGATCCTAAATATAAAAATATTGGAAATGGGCTTAAATATACAGTTAAAACTTATGGTTGTCAGATGAATGAACATGATAGTGAAAACATTAAAGCGATGTTAGAAGAAATGAGTTTTACTGAAGAGGAAGATTATGAAAAAGCCGATTTAGTTATTTTAAATACTTGTGCTATTCGTGAAAATGCTCATAATAAAGTATTTGGTCTTTTAGGTAGATTAAAACATCAAAAAGAAGAAAATCCTAATTTAATAATTGGTTTATGTGGTTGTATGGCTCAAGAAGAAAGTGTTGTTGAAGAATTAAGTTCTAAATACAAATTTGTTGACATTATCTTTGGTACTCATAATATTCATGAATTACCAAGTATTTTAAATAAATCTTTACTTAAACATGCTCAAGAAATTGAAGTATATAGTATTGAAGGTAATTTAGTTGAAAATATGCCGGTTAGAAGAGATAGTAAATATAAAGCTTGGGTAAATATTATGTATGGGTGTGATAAATTCTGTACTTATTGCATTGTTCCATATACGAGAGGCCGTCAAAGAAGTAGAATGCCAGAAGATATTTTAAATGAAGTAAAGAAGTTAAAAGAAGATAATTATCAAGAAGTAACTTTGTTAGGTCAAAATGTTAATGCTTATGGTAAAGATTTAGATATAAACTATAGTATGGCCAATTTACTTGAAGATGTTGCTAAAATTGGTATTAATCGTATTCGCTTTGTTACCAGCCATCCTTGGGATTTTAATGATGAAATGATTGATGTTATTGCTAAATATCCTAATATTATGCCTTACATTCATTTGCCACTTCAAAGCGGTTCTGATCGTATTTTAAAACTTATGGGACGTAAATATACTAAAGCATCATATTTAGAATTATTTGATAAATTAAAAGCTAAAGTTAAAAATGTTAGTATTACAACTGACATAATTGTTGGTTTCCCAAATGAAACTGAAGAAGATTTTAAGGAAACTTTAGATGTTGTTGATTATTGTAAATATGATTCAGCTTTTACCTTTATTTTTTCTCCACGCGTTGGAACACCAGCTGCTAAAATGGTAGATAATGTTACTTTAGAAGAAAAAGAAACTAGGTTACAAAGATTAAATGAAGTAGTAAATAAATATTCTAAAGAAAATAACTTAAAATATTTAGATAAAATAGTTCCTGTTTTACTAGAAAATGTCAGTGAAAAAAATGCTGAATACTTAGCTGGATATACGGATACTATGAAATTAGTTAATGTTAAAGCACCTAAAGAATACTTAGGAAAAATAGTAAATGTCAAGATAACTGATGTTAAAACTTGGAGCTTGGACGGGGAACTAGTTGAAGTCAATTTGACAAATGATGAAAAAAATATATAATAATATCTTGTGAGATGTAAAGTTACAGTATAGTGCAATTATATTCGTAAGCGATTATTACATCTCTTTTTTGATGCCTAATAATAAATAAAAAAATTGTAAAAATATGAAGCTAATAGAAATTATTAGCTTTTTATATGTTATAATTTAAAATAGGAGGAACATATGAAGAGAGTAGTAATTTTGTTTTTATTAGTATTTTTGACAGCTTGTGGTAAAAATGATAAACAATTGATAGTAGCAACGGAAGCTGGATTTGCCCCTTATGAATATTATGAAGCAGGAGAAATAGTAGGAGTAGATATTGATATTGCAAGAGAGATTGCTAAAAAATTGAATAAAGAATTGGTAATTAAAGATGTTGCTTTTGATTCTATTATTAATGAAGTAAAAAGTGGTAAAGCTGATATTGGAGCAGCGGGTATAAGCTATGATGCTGAACGTGCATTAGAAGTTGATTTTTCTATTAACTATACAACATCTAATCAAGTTGTAATAGTAAAAAAAGACGGAAATATTAAAAAAATAAGTGATATCAAAGATCAAAAAATAGCTGTTCAATTAGGAACAATCGCTGATAGTTATTTGACTAAGAATTTTCCTTTAGTAGAACTAGTTCGTGAAAAAAAGTATTTAGCAGCAATTGAAGATTTAAAGAGTAGCAAGTGTGAAGCTGTTGTTATGGATGAGTTACCTGCTAAAGAAATATTAAAAAATAATCCATCCTTAGTTATTTTAGATGGATGGTTAACAAGTGATAGTTATGGAATGATTGTTAAAAAAGGTAACAAAGAATTGTTAGAAGTTATAAATGAAGTCTTAAAAGAATTAAGTGAACAAGGTAAAATTGATAGTTATATAATAAAACATAGCTCTTAGAGGTGAAATATGAAGTTTTTTCAGAATATTGGTGATCTATTTTATAAAACAGTTATTTATGATAATCGTTATAAATACATTTTAGAAGGCTTATTTAATACCATTATAATTGCGTTTTTTGCAGTTATAATTGGGGTAATAATTGGAACAATTGTCGCTTTAATAAGAAATAATTATGATCAAAATCAAAAGTTTAAATTATTAAATCATCTTTGTAATTTATATGTGAGTATTATAAGAGGAACTCCTGTTATATTGCAATTAATGATAATTTACTATGTCATATTTAAAAGTGTTAATATAGATATTATTATTGTAAGTATAATTGCTTTTGGAATTAATTCTGGAGCATATGTATCCGAAATTATTCGTGCAGGTATTAATTCCATACCTAAAGGGCAGAGTGAAGCTGGTTATTCTTTAGGTTTAAAGTATGCCCAAATAATGCAACACATTGTTTTACCTCAAGCTATTAAAAATGTTTTACCAGCTTTAGGTAACGAATTTATAACTCTTTTAAAAGAAACTAGTGTTGGGGCGTATATTGGTGTAGTTGAACTTACTAAGGCTTCAGATATTATTGCATCTAGAACCTATGATTATTTTTCCCCGTTACTTATAATTGCTATTATTTATTTGACAATGACTATAGGATTATCAAAACTAATAACGAAGTTGGAAAGGAAACTTAAAAATGCTCGAAGTTAAGAATTTAAAAAAGAGTTACGGCAGTAATCAAGTATTAAAAGGAATTTCCTTCAAAGTTGAACCTGGCGATAAAATTGCAATAGTAGGTGCTTCTGGATGTGGGAAATCAACCCTTCTTCGTTGTTTGAATTTGTTAGAAAAACCTAATTCTGGTGATATTTATTTTCATAAAACTAATATAACAAAACTTAAAGATCTTTCACCTATTCGTGAAAAGATGGGCATGGTATTTCAACAATTTAATTTATTTAATAATTTAACAGTTTTAGAAAATATAATTTTAGCTCCTGTAACTTTAAAAATTATGGATAAAAACTTAGCTATTAAAAAGGCATTAAAACTTTTAAATGCAATTGGGCTTAAAAGGAAAAAAGATAACTATCCACATGAGTTATCTGGAGGCGAACAACAAAGAGTTGCTATTGCACGAGCTTTGATTATGAACCCTGATTTGTTGCTTTTTGATGAACCGACAAGTGCTTTAGATCCTTCAATGGTTAATGATGTTTTAGATTTAATAAATGAAATAGCTGAATCAGGAATGACTTTTATAATAGTCTCTCATGAAATTGCTTTTGTTCATAAATGTTGTAATAAACTTTTATATATTGAATCTGGCAAAATAGCTTTTTTTGGTAGTATTGAAGAAGCTTTTGCTAAAGATAATTTAAAGACTAGAGATTTTCTACAAAAAGTTAATGAATAATTGAAAAAAATTTAAAAATTTGCTATTATATATTTATAAGAATAAAAGGAGGAAATATGAACGCGATAAACGTAAAAAGTGAAATAGGTCCTTTAAAAAAGGTATTATTGCACAGACCTGGAGTTGAATTATTGAACTTAACTCCAGATACTTTAGGAAGATTATTATTTGATGATATTCCATTTTTACCTGATGCTCAGAAAGAACATGATGAATTTGTCAGTATTTTGAGAGAAAATGGTGTTGAGGTCGTCTATTTAGAAGATCTTATGGCAGATGTTTTAAAAATAAATGGTAATATTGAAGATAAATTTATTCGTCAATTTATTTTAGAAGCAGGTATTAAAACGCCTAAATATAAAAATTTAGTTTTTGAATATTTGAAAAGTTTTAATGATAAAAAAGAGTTAGTTTTAAAAACAATGGAAGGTATTAAAGTTGGGGAAATACCTCGTGAAAAAAGAGAAGTTGAACAATCATTAGTTGATTTAGTAAGTGAAGAATCAAACTTTTTAGCTGATCCGATGCCTAACTTATATTTCACGCGCGATCCTTTCGCTAGTGCAGGAAATGGCATAATTTTAAATAAAATGTACTCGGTTACTCGTAGTCGTGAAACAATTTATGCTGAATATATTTTTAATTATCATCCTGACTTTAAAGGAAAAGTTGAAAAATATTACGATCGTTATTTACCTTATCATATAGAAGGTGGCGACGTTTTAAATTTAAATGAACATATATTAGCAGTAGGTATTTCACAAAGAACCGAAGCTGGAGCTATTGATGAGCTTGCTAAAAATATTTTTAAAAACGAAAATAGTCAAATTGATACTATATTAGCTTTTAATATACCGGTTTCTCGAGCTTTTATGCATTTAGATACTGTTTTCACACAAATCGATTATGATAAATTTACTTTCCATCCTGGAATAATGGAAACGCTTCAAGTTTTTGAAATTACTGAAGGTGATATTCCTGATAGTGATGAAGATTTAAATGTAAAAGAGGTTAAAGGTTCTTTAGATGAGATATTAGAGCGTTATTTAAAACGTAAAATAACATTAATTCCTTGTGCTGGTGGTGAAAAGATTTCTTCTGAACGCGAACAATGGAATGATGGTACTAATACTTTGTGTATCGCTCCCGGGGTTGTTGTCGTTTATAATCGTAATAATATCACTAATAATATCTTAAGAGAACATGGGTTAACTGTTTATGAAATGCATAGTGCAGAACTATCACGTGGTCGTGGTGGCCCAAGATGTATGAGTATGCCTTTAATTAGGGAGGATTTAAAATGAATTTAAGCAAAAGAAACTTTTTAACTTTACTAGATTATACACCAGAAGAAATTCGTTATTTATTAGATTTAGCAAAAGACTTTAAAAATAAAAAAAGACTTGGAATTCCGCATCGTTATTTAGAAGGAAAAAATATTGTTTTGTTATTTGAAAAAACTTCAACTCGTACCCGTTGTGCTTTTGAAGTAGCTGGTTTAGATTTGGGTATGGGCGTAACATATTTAGATCCGGCAGCATCCCAAATGGGGAAAAAGGAAAGTATTGAAGATACTGCCAAAGTTTTAGGACGTATGTATGATGGTATTGAATATCGTGGTTTTGAGCAAAAAATAGTTGAAGATCTTGCTAAATATGCTGGTGTTCCTGTTTGGAATGGATTGACTACTGAGTTTCATCCGACTCAAATGTTGGCAGATATTTTAACAATAGAAGAAAATTTTGGATTTTTAAAAGGAATAAAACTTGTATTTATGGGTGATGCTCGTAATAATGTTGCTAATTCCTTAATGGTTGTTTCTGCTAAAATGGGAATGCATTTTGTAGCTTGTGCACCTAAAGATTTATGGCCTAATCAAGAACTAATTGAAAAGTGTCAAGCAATAGCTGCAACAACGGGAGCAACTATTACTATGAGTGAAGATCCTATGGAGGCTTCTCGTGATGCTCATGCCATTTATACTGATGTATGGGTTTCAATGGGGGAACCAGCAGAAATATGGGAAGAAAGAATTAAATTATTAAAACCGTATCAAGTAAATGAGAATATTATGCATAATGCTTTAAAAAATGCTATTTTCTTACATTGTTTACCATCATTTCATGATTTAAATACAACTATAGGTAAAGAAATTTATGAAAAATTTGGTTTAAAAGAAATGGAAGTAACTGATAAAGTATTTTTATCAAAAGCATCAAAAGTTTTTGATGAAGCAGAAAATCGTTTGCATACAATAAAAGCTGTTGTTTATGCAACGATGATTGATAAAAATGAGTAAAATTGTCATTGCACTAGGGGGGAACGCTTTAGGTTCTTCTCCTAGTGAACAATTATCAAAATTAAAATCAGTTGCTAAAATAATAGTTAGTTTAATAGAAAGTGGTAATAAAGTTGTTATTACTCACGGAAATGGACCACAAGTAGGGCAAATAGTCTTAGCTATGGATTATGCAGCAAGTGGAACAGTTAAGACACCTATAATGCCTTTTCCTGAATGTGGTAGTATGAGTCAAGGTTATATTGGTTATCAATTAGAGCAAGCATTACAAAATGAATTAAACAAAAGAAAAATTGCTAAAAATTGTGTAACCGTAATAACACAAGTTCAGGTCGATGCAAGAGATGAAGCATTTTTAAATCCAACTAAGCCAATTGGAATGTTTTATAGTAAAAAAGAAGCTATGAGACAAAAAAGAATTAATGGTTTTACCTTTGTTGAAGATGCTGGACGTGGATATAGGAGAGTAGTACCATCTCCTAAACCAATAAAAATTATTGAAGAAAAAACGATCAAATCACTTGTTGATGATGGTAATGTAGTAATTGCTTGTGGTGGTGGCGGTGTTCCTGTTATAGTTAAAAGAAACACGCTTGAAGGTGTTCCAGCAGTAATTGATAAGGATAAAACAGCTGCCTTACTTGCTCATAATATTAATGCTGATGTGCTTTTAATTTTAACTGCAGTAGACAAAGTATATTTAAATTTTAAAACATCATCAAAGATTGCTTTAACAGAAATGAACTATGCTGCCGCTTTAAAATATATGCAAGCTGGAGAATTTGCAAAGGGAAGCATGTTGCCTAAAGTTGAGGCATGTTTAGAATTTGTAAAAAACTCCTCTAAAAAAGCAATTATTAGTTCATTAGATCATGCAAAAGAAGCGATCGAAGGAAAAACTGGTACAATAATTAAGTGGAGGTAAAAAATGGCTAAGAAAAAGTCAAAAATAATGTTATCGTCGTATACGATAATATTAATTCTAATCTTTGGATTAGGAATTTTGTCACATATTCTTCCTGATGCTCAATTTGATGGCAAAACTATTGTTAATGGAAGTGGAACAGTAGGTGCAACTTTGTCGCAAATATTGAAAGCTCCAATTTTGGGCTTTGCTGATGCAATTGATGTAGGTATATTTATTATGATCTTGGGAGGTTTACTAGCAGTAATTAATAAGACAGGAGCTTTAGAAACGGGAATTAGAGTTCTAGTTCAAAAACTTAAAGGACGTGAATTATTATTAATTCCTATTTTAATGTTTGTTTTTTCTATCTGTGGAACCACTTATGGTATGTTAGAAGAAACCGTTGGATTTTATGCTTTACTTGCTGCAACAATGTTTGCTGCTGGGATGGATCCCTTAGTTGGTTCAGCTGTTATTTTGCTAGGAGCGGGATCAGGAGTTTTAGGCTCAACAATTAACCCTTTTGCAACAGGTGTAGCTATAAGTGCTTTACCTGAAGGTATTAAAACTAATCAAGGTATTATACTTTTAATCGCTGTTATTTTATGGCTTACAACATATGCTATATCTTGTTGGTTTGTTCTTAAATATGCTAAAAGAGTCAAAAAAGATAAAGGTTCAACATTCTTATCTTTAAGAGAACAAGCAGCTGCTGAAAAGAAATATGGCAAATATGCTGAAAAAGTTCAAGAAAAAGTTAAATTAACTTCTAAACAAGAAGTAACTTTATTATTGTTTGGCTTAACATTTTTGATTATGATCATAGGCTTTATTCCTTGGGGTGAATTTGGAATCAAATTTTTTGATGGTTTCACAGGTTGGCTTACTGGTGAATCATTAGGAAATTGGTGGTTTAACGAAGCTGCTTTATGGTTTTTAATAATGGCCATTATAATTGGTATTGTTAACAAAATGGGCGAAAAAACATTAGTAGATACAATTGTTGATGGTGCAGATGATATGGTAGGAGTTGTTTTAGTAATTGCTGTTGCTCGTGGAGCAAGCGTATTAATGGCTCAAACATATTTAGATAATTATATTATCTATAGTGCTATTAAAGTATTGTCAACACTTCCAGAAATAATTTTTGTTCCATTAAACTATATTTTGCATATTGTTCTTTCTATTTTAGTGCCATCATCTTCAGGATTAGCAACATTGTCAACTCCAATTATTGGTCCTTTAGCTGCTCATTTAGGTTATAGTACTGAAGTTGCTATAATGACTATTGTTTCGGCTAATGGCCTTGTAAATTTAATAACACCAACTTGTGGAGCTATTATGGGTGGTTTAGCACTAGCTAAAGTTGAATATTCAACTTGGTTTAAATGGGCTTTCAAATTAGTGTTATTGATAGCTTTAGTAAATATTGTAATATTATCATTTTTCGCGATAATTTTATAAAAATGAAGTAGACGTAAAAAATTCGTCTACTTTTTTTTATTCTTGCATACATTAAAGTGAGAGGTGAAAATATGGCATCATATAAAGAAATAGTAACAAAAGCGGTCATAGGTAAAGGTAAAAAATTCTTTCGTGATAATTATTCAGTAGAAGTTGAAACAACACCAACAACTGTTTTGGGCTGCTGGGTTATTAATCATAAATTTAAAGGTTTCAAAAGCGGTGATAAAATCGGTGTAGATGGATCATACGATGTTAATATTTGGTATTCATACGATAATGATTCTAAGACAATGGTCGTAAATAAAAAAATTGAATATAATGATATTTTTAATGTAAAAATTCGTGAAAATGCAGATTTATCAAGTGATACCGATATAATAGTTAGAACTTTGAAACAACCTAATTGTGTTAAAGTTGATATTGAAGGTAATAAAATTAACTTTAATGTTGAAAAAGAACTTGGCGTTGAAATTGTTGGTGAAACTAAAATGAAGATCGCGATTGAAGACGAAGAAGATCCATGGGATGAAATAGATGAAGAAATGGATGAAAACATTTCCAAGGAAATAGACGAAAATGTAAAAGAAGATTATTTAAAAGAAGAAAAATAGTCTTTTTTTATTTGGTGTAAACAAAAATATGTTGACACCAGTTTATCTTTATGGTAATATTAATACAGAAAGAACGGAGGAATAATATGGCAGTAAAATTAAGATTAAAAAGAATGGGAGCTAAAAAACAACCATTTTATCGTATTGTAGCAGCTGATTCACGTTCACCTAGAGATGGACGTTTCATTGAAACTGTAGGAACTTATAATTCAATTAAAGATCCAGCAGAAATTAAAATTGATGAAGAATTAGCTCTTAAATGGTTAAGAAATGGTGCTGTTCCAACTGATACAGTTCGTAATTTGTTAAGCAAAGCAGGAATCTTAAAAAAATTTCATGAATCAAAGAGTGAGAAATAATGGCAGATTTAGTGGTATTAACTGAATATTTAGTTAAACGTTTAGTAGCAGATCCTGACATGATTTCTGTAAAACAAATTGATAATGAAGATGGTTCCATTACAATTTTAGTTTTGGTTCCAGAAACTGATATGGCTAGAGTAATTGGTAGAGGAGGAGTTGTTGCAAACTCTATAAGAACCCTTGTCCAAGCAGCCGCTTATGTTGATGGAAAACAAAAAGTATTCATAAATATTGATTCAATTTAAGAAGTATATACTTCTTTTTTTGATCTTGTGTTATAATATTTTTGGTGATTATGTTAAGAGATGTGCAGTTATTTATAATCCTAATAGTGGGAAAGGGTTAATGTTAGGACATTTAGATGAATTTAGAGATATTCTTTTAGATAATAATTATGAAACAGATTTTTTTAAGACTGAGTATCATAAACATGCTATTGAAATTATTGAAAATTTAAATGATGATTATGATTTAGTTATATCAGCCGGTGGTGATGGAACTTTTAATGAAGCTGTTACGGGTAATTTTAAACGTAAAAAGAGATTTTTATTAGCGCATATTCCTGTTGGAACATGTAATGATGTTGGCGTTATGTTTGGATATGGTAAAGATCCTATCATCAATTTAAAACTATTATTAGCTGGTGAAGTTCATAACATTGATATTTGCTTAATCAACGATCAACCATTTGTTTATGTTGCTGGTTTTGGAAAATTCTTAGATATTCCTTATGCAACACCAAGAGAATTAAAGAAAAAATTTGGTTATATGGCTTATATTATTGAAGGAGCTAAATCATGTTTTAGAAAAATTCCTATGTATAATTTAACCTATAAAATTAATGGTGAAGCTTATAAAGGGATTTATTCGTTGATGCTTATTACTAATGCTAATCGTATAGCTGGAATCAATAATTTTTACAATGATGTTAAATTAGATGATAACAAATTTGAAGTTTTCTTGTGTAATTTACCTAAAAAAATTGATTTTGTAAAAGCCGTTTATATGTTAAAAACTAATAGAATTAATCAAGCTCCAGGAATTTATATATATAAAACAGACAAATTAGAAATAGAATTTGATTCTGATGTTAAAAATAGCTGGTGTATTGATGGCGAACAACTTGAAGAAACTACTAATAAATATAAAATAGAAATAGATAAAAATTTAAAAATAATGATGCCTTCTAAAAATGTAGATAAATTATTTACTAAAAAATGGTATCAATTTAAATAGGAGAATTTATGAATATATATAATACTAAAACACGTACAATTGATAAATTTATACCCCATGAAGCTGGACATGTAAAAATATATACTTGTGGGCCAACTGTATATCATTATGCACATATTGGTAATATGCGTACTTATATTATGGAAGATGTTTTAGAACGTGCTTTAAACTATCTAGGTTATGAAGTAAAAAGGGCCATGAATATTACTGATGTTGGGCATTTAACGAGCGACGCTGATACTGGTGAAGATAAAATGCTTAAAGGCGCTATTCGTGAGCATAAGACAGTTATGGAAATAGCTAAGTTTTATACGGATAAATTTTTTGAAGATGCTGCTAAATTAAATATTAAAAAACCAGAAATAATTGTTCCAGCAACTAGTCAAATTGATGAATATATAAAAATCATTAAAACTTTAGAAGAAAAAGGCTATGCTTATTTTTGCAATGGTAATGTTTATTTTGATACTTCTAAACTAAAAGATTATTATGTTTTAACTAATCACAACGAAGAAGATTTAAAAGTTGGAGTTCGTGAAGACGTTTTAGAAGATCTAAATAAACGTAATAAAACCGATTTCGTTTTATGGTTTACTAAATCAAAATTTGAAAATCAAGAATTAAAATGGGATTCACCATGGGGATATGGTTATCCGGGTTGGCATATAGAATGTTCAGGAATATCTTTAAAGTTCTTAGGAGAATATTTAGATATTCATTGTGGAGGAGTAGATAATATTTTTCCTCACCATACCAATGAAATTGCTCAAAGCGAATCGTATATTGGTCATCCTTGGTGTAATTATTGGTTTCATGTAGAACATTTAAATGATGAAACAGGAAAAATGAGTAAAAGTAAAGGCGAATTTTTAACTGTTGATTTATTAATAAATAAAGGCTATGATCCTTTAGCATATCGCTTATTTTGTTTACAATCACATTATCGTCGTCAATTAGTTTTTTCTTATCAAGGATTAGATAATGCTTCTAATATTTATAAAACTTTAAAAACAAAAATAAAATCTTTAAAAAATGAAGGCAAAGTTGAAAATTATCAAAATTATATAGAAAAATTTAAAAAAGCTTTAGAAGATGATTTAAATATTTCGGCTGCAATTACTATCTTATATGATAGCTTAAAAGATAATACTTTAAGTGATGTTACTAAATTATATTTAGTAAATGATTTTGATCAAGTATTAGGCTTAGATTTATTGAAAAAAGAAAAAATTGAAGTAGAAGATGAAATTAAAGAATTAATTAATAAACGTAATGAAGCTAAGAAAAATAAAGATTTTGCTACAGCTGATCAAATTCGTGACTTAATTTTTGAAAAAGGTTATATAATAAAAGACACTAGAGAAGGTGTTCAAATAGAAAAGAAATAGGTTTAAATTCCTATTTCTTTTTTTAATCTTTCAACAATTTTAATTACTTCTTCACTTGTTTCTTCAAATAATTCAATTCTAAAAGTATTAACATTTGCTATCTTCTTTACTTGATTAATCAAATCAATGTTTTTGTAATGAAAAATATGATTTAAACAATTCTTAGTTCTAATTGGATATAATTTATCATTATCTTTTAAATAATAATTATTTTTTTGACAAACATTACATTTTTCATTAGTATTTAAACATTTATTAAGTAAACAATATTTAGTTATCATTAATTCTGGTTTACCATATACTATTACTTCAGTATCAAAATTATCTAAATGTAACATATTTATTTTATCAATATCATTTTCTACTGATAAAGTTATTTTTTTAACACCTTTTGAAGCTAATAAATTAATTGTATAATCATTAGTTACATTTAAATAATAATCACTTATAACATTATTATTTTGGGCATATTTAATAGATCCAGTTTCACATATAAGTAAATTTTCATTATCATAATTTGGAAAATAATTCATTACACGTTCTAGACGATAATAAACATTTTTTCTTTTATATTTTAAATATAATTGATAATCAGTTACATATATTAATAAATTTAAATCTAAAACACTTTTTAATTGTTCTTCATTTCTTACTAAAATACTTATTTTATAGTTATCTTTTTCATATTTTTTTATCTTTAAGCCTTCTAATTCTTTTATTTCTTTGTTCTCATTTAAATTAAAGTTATCTAAAATATCACGACGAACTTCATTTAAATATTTAAGAGAAATAAAGATATCATTATCCATATTAATTTCTATATTATCTACTTCATAATTATAATTATTTGTTTTTAAAAATTGTTCTTGAATATTTTTAGAAGTGATAGGATGATTAATTGAAGCTTGAATTATATCATATTCTTTTTCTAATGATTTGTATTCATTATAAACTTTTACTTTTAAAGGTTTATTTTTATAAGCATCTATTAAAAAATTAATTTTTACTTTTAAAGGAGTAGGATTTTTCAAACTATCCATAAGTACTTTATCAATTGTTTTTAAAACTTTTCCTTTTTTCTTAACGTTCGTTTTATTATCGACATAACAAATGTTACCTTTTAAAACTTTTTTAGTTAATAAACCTTTAGCATCATAAAGCATATTAACAATCATTCCAGTATTATCTGGGAATCTAATACCATCTTCCATGTTTAGATCCATATCGAGCTTTATTTTAACTTTTTTAGGTGTTATATCCATAATTTCTCCCAAGTAAACACCAATATGATTTGATGATTTAATGTTTGCAATATTTTTACTATTTTCATTAAATAAATACCCCTTTGTAAATTCGCGATTGAATAATTTTTTAAGGTTAAGAATATCATTTAAAGAATAGTTAATTTCACCGGTTTTGTAATAAGTGTCAATAATTGTTCGATAAAGTCTTGTAACATATCCAACATATTCAGGACTTTTCATTCTTCCTTCTATTTTAAGACTTACAACCTTGGAATCAAGGATTTCTTTTAAATGTTCTAACGAGCATAAGTCTTTTAAACTTAATAAATAATCGCCTTCAGTTTTATAAATATTAGTTCCATCTGTAAGTTTATATGGTAGTCGACACGATCCTACACATTCGCCACGATTGCCGCTTCTTGTACCATTTAAACTACTAAAAAGGCAACATCCACTATAAGATACACATAAAGCTCCTTGAACAAATATTTCTAAATCTACATCAGTATCCCATTTATTTATTTGATCTAAACTAACTTCACGAGCAAGAATAACTCTTTTAACACCTAATGATTTCATAAAGTTAATATTTTCAATATTATGATTATGGCATTGGGTAGAAGCGTGAATTTCTAGATTAGGAAATTTACTATGTACAAGTTCAATTAAACCGATATCTTGCATAATAATAGCATCGATATCATTTTCATGAAGAAACTTTATATATTCTAAACATTCATCAATTTCATCATTGAAAAGTAAAGTATTAACTGTTACATATATTTTTTTATGATAAAAATGGACAAATTTAATAGTTTCAATTATTTCTTCGTTATTAAAATTATTTGCAAATTTTCTGGCTCCAAATTTTTTGCCACCAAGATAAACAGCATCGGCTCCATTATATATAGCTTCTTTCAAAGCTTCGAAATTGCCAACTGGACATAATAGTTCTTTTTCTTTCATAAAATCACCAAGTGTATTATCTCATTAAATCTTTAAAATTACTAGTTTTAAATTGACAAAAATTAAAAATAGTTTATAATAATCGACTAAAAGAAGGGGTTTTAAATGAAAAATAAATTGTTGAAATTACTAACTATAACATTCACTATTTTAATAGCATTTATTTATATCACTCCGACTATTACATATATTAAAAATAAAACGTTGGATTATAACCAAGAAGTTTATCTTGGTGGTGATAATATTGTAATTGACTTTAAGACTGAAAGTGATAAAAACGCTATTACTGACGTTAATGAATATGCAACAATCGGAACACTTACATATATTACTAAATCTGGACAATATGGTGCTGTTGCTCATCAAATTAGCAATAAACGCATACTAAGTGGTAGTGTTTATTCGTCACCTGTTACTAGTGTTATTAAAAGTACTAAAAATGAAATAGGTGAGAAAAATGTTGATTTAGGTTATATTAGTAGTGTTGGTAATATAAGTATTGTTAATCAAAGCGGAATATATGGTACATATACTAAAAATAATCAAAAAAAATTATATCAGGTAGGAATGCCTAAGGAAATTGAGCTTGGAAATGCCTATATAGTTACTAATATTGAAAATGATAAGGTTGAAAAGTTTCAGATCGAAATCATTAAAGTGTATTATTATAGAAGTACTCATAATATATATTTTAAAATAAAAGATCAAGAACTTTTAAATAAAACAGGTGGTATTATTAAAGGAATGAGTGGTTCACCTATAATTCAAAATGGCAAGATAATAGGGGCAATATCTCATGTTGAAGATAATGACACTTCTAAAGGGTATGGGTTATTTATAACCAATATGTTGTAGATGGAAAGAAGGAATTTAAATGTACAGAACAAAAACAGCTGATGGTGTTTTTACAGGAACAGCTAAACCTGATTTAGCTACTTTAAATAAGTTAAATTATAAAACTTATGAAATGAACCAAAGATTTGGGGATTACTTTAAACCAGTATTGTTATATGGTAATGAAAAGACCTATATGTGTCCATTACTTTACTTATTTATCAATTCAAGAGCTAGAGAAATATTTATTAATAGCAATCTGAATAATTCAAATGCTGAATATATTAAATTAATAAAAATATTAACAAATGAATCCTTAAGAAAAGGAACATATGCTCATATTATTGTTAAAATTGGGAATGCTTTAGTATCATCAAATATTGAACAACATGTATTTCATTCTATTTATTATGCTCCAGGTAATATTTCTCGTGATGGTCAAAGAATTGATTTCGTATTTAATCCTGGTGATAAGGCAATAAAAAAAGGCCCAAATACTAGAATTATTGATTTAACAGCTGATTATTATAAAGCATTAGAATATAAAAAAAGTTTACAAACTAAATAAATTTTTATATAATTAATATGGTGATGTTATGAAAAAAATATTAAAAGAATTTAAAGAATTTATTTCTAGAGGTAACGTAATTGATCTTGCTGTTGGTGTTATCATGGGTTCAGCTTTTGGAAAGATTGTTTCTTCTTTAGTAAATGATATTTTAATGCCTTTAATTGGAGTTTTATTTGGAGGATTAGATTTTTCTAATTTAGTTCTTAAAATTAAAGATTCTTCTATAAATTATGGCATGTTTATTCAAAATATTATTGATTTCTTAATAATGGCAGCTTGTGTATTTGTTTTAGTTAAAGTCGTAAATAAAATAGATAAGTTAACTCATTTAAAGAAAGAAGAATCAAAGAAAGAAGAAAAACCTAAAAAATCTGATGAAGTTATATTACTTGAAGAGATTAAGAATGAACTTGTTTTATTAAATAATCCTGAAAAAAAGGTAAATAATAAAAATAACAAGAAAAAACAAAAATAATTTTAAAAGCTATTTAATATAGCTTTTTAATTTACAAAAAAACACCGTTTAAAACGATGTTTTTATTGTGCGGCATTATAATAATAAACTAGAGTTGCAACAAAACTTGCAGTCATTACAATAACTAAAATTAAGGCTAAAAGTCTTGTCCAGTTAATATTTTTAAACCATTTTTTTATACTAAATTTTTTCTTTTTTGGTAATTCCTTTTTTGACATTTTCACACCTCATTATAATTATAATATAAATATTCAAAATTTGGAATAAATTTTGAAAAGATTAATACACTTTACTGGTGAAACATATGAAAAAAATTCGTAATATAATTAATATTCCTAAAAGTAATAAGTATTTCATTTATATTTTAACAATAATTGCATTAGTAAGTGGTTCGCTTTTCTTTTTCAAAATAAATGCCAATGATCAAAGTATTATTAAAACTTATTTTGAAAATATTATAATAAATAATGAATACCAAACTTTAATTGGTACAATAGGATTTAAATTTTTAATAATTTTTCTTTTCTGGATATTTGGTATATCAGCTATTGGTTTAATCACTAATTTATTTATATATTTTACTAAGGTATTTTTAACAGCTACATCAATTACATGTATGATTAACTTATACGATATTAAAGGCTTATTAATAGGTCTTATTTATGCTTTTCCTAGTAAAATAATTACAATAATGGTTTATTTTATTTTAACTATTTATTCCGTTAATTTTTCCTTGAGTTTAGTTAAATCAATTATCAAAAAAGAACAATTTGATTTTAAAAATATTATAAGTAAATATAATAGAATATTTTTATATGCCATTATTATAGAAATATTTACATCTTTACTAGACTTTTATCTTACTCCTTTATTATTAAGAATGGTTTTAAAATGAAAACTGTGTTATAATATTCGCGGTGATTTGTATGAAAAAAGTTGTAATTGGAATGTCTGGTGGCGTAGATAGTAGTGTTGCTGCTATTATTTTAAAAGAACAAGGCTACGAAGTAATTGGTTTATTTATGCGTAACTGGGATAGTTCAATAAATAATGATTATCTAGGCAACCCTAATTTAAATAATAATATTTGTCCTCAAGAAGAAGACTATAATGATGCCTTAAATGTATGTGAGAGTTTAAATATTCCTTTGCATCGAATCGATTTTGTAAAAGAGTACTGGGATTATGTATTTGAATATTTTTTAAGTGAATTAAAAAATGGCCGAACTCCTAATCCAGATATTATGTGTAATAAATATATTAAATTTGATATGTTTGTTAAAGAAGCTAAACGCTTAGGGGCTGACTATATTGCTACTGGTCATTATGCTAGAATTGTTGATGGAAAGTTATTAAAAGGTATTGATCATAATAAAGATCAAACATATTTTTTATCTCAACTTTCAAAAGAGCAATTAAGTAATGTATTATTTCCTGTTGGTGATTTAGAAAAACCACGCGTTCGTGAAATTGCTTCTAAATATAATTTAATAACAGCTAAGAAAAAAGATTCTACAGGAATTTGTTTTATTGGCGAAAGAAATTTTACTAAATTTTTAGAAAATTATTTACCAAATATTCCTGGTGATATTGTTAATATTGAGACAAATGAAAAAGTCGGTACACATATTGGATTAATGTATTATACAATTGGTCAAAGAAAAGGCCTAAATTTGGGTGGTAATCAAGATCGTATATATGTTGTTGGGAAAGATTTAAATAAAAATATATTATACATTGCTCATGGTGATGAAAATAAATATTTGGTATCTACAAGTGCTATAATTGAACAAGTAAATTGGATAGGGGATATAAAACCTAAAAAATGTTGTGCTAAGTTTAGATACCGTCAACCAGATAATGATGTTGAACTAGAGTTTTTAGGTGATGGTAATATTCTTGTTTCTTATGAACAAGGTATCAAATCAGTTACTCCTGGACAAGCCTGCGTTTTCTATTTAGGTGAAGAATGCTTAGGCGGTGGGATTATCAAAGAAGTTCAAAAAAATCATGAAAAACTTTGGTATTTATAAAAAATATACTTTACTATTACTTTACACTTGACATTTGACACTAAAGTAGTTAAAATGATAGTGGAGGATAGTGAATATGGAAAGATTGAATGACATATTAAGAGAACTCGGAATCTCTAAAGTAAAATTAGCAAAATTTTTAGGAGTTTCACGCCAGATGATTTATAACTATCTCGAATTAGACGATTTAAATAAATGGCCAAAAGATAAAAAAGTAATGTTATTAAATTTACTTGGGATTAAAACACCAGAGGAATTAGATAATTTAAAAATAGATACAGATTATATAATGGATGTTGAAGCAAGAATTAATAGTATTTTTGAAAACACTTATCGTAATGATTCTAATGATAATATGTATAATGGATTAAAGAAAAATCAAAGAGAATTATTGAAGGGGATAGTTAGTATTATTCATGAAAAATTAGAAGATGATACTGATGAAGAAGCTTATAATACTATGCGCTATTTATACTATTTTTTACAAGCTATTGATAGTTCAAAAGAATTAAAATATTTCTTAGCATATGTTGTAAAATCTATGGGTTTTGTAAAGCCATTAGAATTTGTATATAATGAAGATGAACAATTCGCTTTTGAAAGTATTATGTTCTCAGGAATGACTTTATATAATAATGGTGGTCGTGGTCTTTCAAAAGTAAAACTAGCTGAATCTCATAAAAGATTTGTTAGCCAAATCGAACATAAAAAAGAAGAAAAAATGAGTCGTACTTTAGAATTAAATACCATAAAAAGCCAAGCTTTAAAAGAACTAGGATATACAGAAATAAATGAACAAAATGCTGGTGAGATTTTAGAGAAAATGGCTGAAATACAATCTAGAAAAATGTAAAATGAAAAGGACTATCTTGTCCTTTTTTGTTTGTTAAGTTGTTGCATTTGGCTTATATATCGATCGTATTTTTCATAGTTAGGATAACAGTTAATATAAATTCCAACACCTTGTAAAATAACTTCACTATTAATTTTTACATCATAAGCTTTTCTAATAACATTTGGAATTAAAGCACGATTTTGTTGATCAATTTGTGTTACACTAACAGTTAAAGCATAAAATTCTTCAATTTTTCTTTCAATTTCTTCAATTAAGCGATTATAAATGATAATATCTCTTTGACTAGAGGCTTCAGCACGCATTTTATTTATTTCATTAAGCTTATTTTCTAAATACTCATAGCTTGTTATTCTAAAGCAATCTTTTCCATCAACACCATGAAGAAAAGCAACTTTTTGGTATAATTTTAAATTAAATATTTTAGATATAACAATACGTCCCTTAGAATCAACTTTAGGACTTTCCGTTCCTGTAAAAGTATCTTTATCAATATTAATATCCATAATAAATCTTCCCCCTTAAAACGTACGATATAGTAGCACACATATGTTATCTTGTCAAATTTAAAAATAATGTTTTAAAATATATTTTATGAATATTTAAATGCTAATCATGCTAACTAATTTTCAAAATAGTAAATAAAATGTAAACCGCACGAAGAGAGTAGAGAAGTTAACATAATATTACTAGTAGAAGTTATAAAGTAGAGAAAACAAATATTAAAAAGAATAAAATTAATATGGTTATTAATAGAATATATAATGCAAAATTTAAGAATTAAATATTTAAATATGAATTATAAATTCAAATTAAAATATATCTAATTTAAACTTATAAAAAAATATTTTATGATATAATATTAATATAGATGTTTATAATAATTAAAAATATAAAAAGACTTAAAAATTAAGAATTTTATAATAAAAACAATAATTTTAATTAATAAAATATGGACAATTATTCATCAAATATATAACTTCTTATAATATATATTATGTTAACTTCTATAATTTGATAAATTTAAGATAATTTAATTATTATTAGAATAATATTCTCTACTTGGTTAATAATATTACTGGGTGATAAAATGAAAAAGAATTCAAAAGTTCAATCTAGAAAAAATTCTGCTAGAAAAGCTGAAAATAATGCTAAATCTAATGAATGTAATGCAAATTCAGCAAAAAGCAATGAAGCTAAATAGATTGCTTTACCCGAAAAAAGAAGAGATTCACTCTCTTCTTTTCTTTTGCAAAGATTTACCTTCCATATTTATTTTATCAATATTATTTAAGTAATTATTAAAAATTGCTTTTACATGTTCTGGTGTTGTGTTTAATAATGATGCAATTGTTTGAAAATCATAAAATTGACTACTAATATGTCCATAAGCAATAGCAATAGCAATAGCTGAAGAAATGCCATATGTTTCAACTATGGGCTTAAAATAATCAGCATTTAGAATTTCTAATAATTTTATTTTGGTTCTCATATCTAATTTAATTTCTTCAGGAATTTGAAAATTATATTCTTTATTTTGATTAAAGTTTTGTTTTAAATATGCTTTTAACCTTGGAAGAATATTACTGCTAATGTTGCTTTTGTCTTTTATGGTAATTGGCCTATTTTCAACTAAAGATTCTCCATATCTATTTTTAAGCACTTGTTGTTGCTTTTGATTTAAAGATGCTATCCCCTCTCTTATTTGTTCTTCTGAATAATTAGGAAATAATTCTGGTAAACTTTTAAAATTACTTGGTAATATTAATGTGTCTTCTACAACTGTTTTAAATCCCATACTTTTTTCTAATTTTGGTAATATTTCATTATAAATTTTAGCTAAAGTGTTATAAGGAACTTCATTAATTTTATTTAAAGTTTTACCAAAACGTTCATAAATAGCATCTTTATCTTCTAAATCGAGAGAATTTATAGCTTTTATAACGTCATTAATAGAAAAACTATCTAATAAGTTAAATATGCTTTTAACTGACTTTCTAGGTGTTCCTTTATAGTCTATTTTTGTTAAGGCACTTAGTGTTGCTGTGTCTCGTTTTATTAATCTTAAAGCTTTAACTTCAAGTTGACGAATTCTTTCACGAGAAACTCCAAAGATAAGTCCAACTTCTTCTAATGTCTTGGGTTCATTATTATAAAAACCATTTCTTAAAGCAATTACAAGGAAACTTTTTTCATTTAGTAATTCTCTCAAGGATATAATAAGTTTTTCACGCATCATGCTGTTTTCTAATTCAGCAAAAGGATTAACAGGATCAGGGATAATCTCTTCTAAAGTTGTATCTTGATCATCACCAAGCTCTTTATTAAGACTTACAATAGTATAAGACATTTTTTCACATTTTCTAACTTCTTCTACAGAAATATTCATATAATCAGCTAATTCTTGAGTGGTAGGATTACATTTTAATATATTAGCTAATTTAACACTAGCTTCATTACATTCTAATAATCTACTAGTTTGATTAATAGGTATTCTAATTAAATGCCCATATTTTTGAACACTTCTTAAGGTTGTTTGTTTTATCCAATACATGGCATAAGTTGAGAATTTGAACCCTCTTTTATAATCATAATACTTAATAGCCTTTAAAAGCCCTTCTATACCCTCTTGTATTAAATCTTCAGTATCAACACCTAGATTGGTATATTTCTTAACAACAAAATACACTAATCTTTTATTATAATTAATTAAGGTCATCTTGGCGTCATTATCACCATTATGAAATCTTTCAAATAATTTTTGTTCCTCTTCTAAAGTTAAAAGTTTTTGTAAAGTAGTTTTTTCTAAATAATTGGTTTTTACTAATGCGTTTAAATTACAATATGTTTCTAAAATAACAAGAGAATTATAATCATCCGTGATATCAAAAATTTCATTTCGACTTACAGCTTCTTTATTACATTTTATTATAGAAGCAAGTTTATTATTTAACTTCTTAGAATGTAAAATCAATGTTTCAATTTCTTTTTTACTTAAAACAATGTTGTTTTCTTTTAAAAAGTTTGAAACTTCTTCTAAAAATTTTAAATTACTACTTGAGCAATTATTAATAAATTCTTCAATCATTAATATTAAATCTTTTGACATTTAAAGATCTCCTTTTTTCTCGAATAATATAGCAAAAAATAGTAAATTTATCAAGAAATTATTAATAATAAACAAAATATTAGATTATTTTTAGAATTATAACTATTACTAATCCTGCTACTATTGCTAAAAAATTTAACTTTTTATAATCATATTTTAAACTTTCTTTAAATAGTTCAAATATAGCTATATAACTCATTATTCCTCCAATGATTAGATATAACTCCCCTACTATTTTGACATTTACATTTTGAAATAAAATAGCTGCAATTATAGCTCCAAAAAATTCTGATGAAGCTAGAAAAAACATGTTTTTAAAGATTTTTTTATTGTTGCTATAAAAAAGAGGAATAGCTACACTTATTCCTTCAGGAATATTATGTAAAGCTATGGAAAAAGCCATTTTTAAACCAATTTTAGTATTTATTTTTAAGGTTAAAAATGTAATAAATCCTTCTAAAAAATTATGTATTATTAAACCTATCGCGGTATAAATACCTATACGGTAAAGATTATCTTCATTTTTTACTAATTTGCCCAAAAAATATGCTATTAAAATCCCAATCATAATAAAAAAGATGCTATATATCAAAGCATATAAAGGCTTTAAACGACTATAAAGAATGTCTATTCCTTCAGGAAATAATTCTAAAATCGACATAAAAAACATAACACTAGCAGCAAATGCTAAAGTTAAAGTAATTAATTTTTCTTTTTTAATTTTTAAAAAACAAAAAAAATATCCTAGTAAAGTTGCAATTCCTGATAAAAAACAAACAAAAATATTCATTTGTATCACCAATTAAATATATTAAAAAAAGAAGCAGAAATGCTTCATTTATCAATATATTATTAATTATTTTTAAGATATTTATTTTTCATTGATTTCTATAATACTTCCATCTAAATTTATTTTAATTTTTTTACCAATCGGAACTAAATTATTGTGAACATTATGACCAATATTTTTACAAATAATAACTGGAATTTTAAAATCAACAAATATGCTTTTTATATTGACATATTATACTTTCAAATTCTATTTTATTGGTTTCAATTGGATCAGCTTCTAAATACAAAATTGAGTTATCTATTTTAGGAAAATATTTAGTACCTAATATTCTTCTTAATGATTGGATATTACCACCAATTGCTATACCATCGGCACTTCCATTATTAATAATATAATTAGGTTCTTCTGTTTGAATATCATTTATATTATTAATAATTTTATTTTTTATTGATTCTATCATGAAATTTGAAGATACTTTTCCAAGTGTTTTAACATTTGGACCAATATATGATATCTGACCATTTATTTTATATAGAGCATTAAATAATAATACTGGATTACTATTACCTATAAAAATATTATTTTTTATTTTGTTATAATCTAATTTATCTAATAAATTATTAGAATTAATCCCACCAGTAGCACACATAATATATTTTGTGCTTTCACAAACACTATATAAATCTTCTAATTTTTCTTCTATACTTCTACAATATCCATTGGTAGTTGAATACACATTTTTACCAACAATAACTTCAAAATTAATAGCTTCAAGCATTTTTATACCATCTTTAAATTCTTTAATATTTTTCTCGCCAACGATAGAATTAGAAGGTGCTATTATTCCTATTTTCATTAACATTCCTCACTTTGTTATGTAAAAAGAAGCAAAATTGCTTCCATTTTAAATTATTTTAAATTATCAAACATGTTATTGCCGATTTTAGGTGGTTCTAAGTTAAAATTAGCAGCGATTGATGCTCCTATATCAGCAAAATGACCTATATTAGGTAATACACCTGTATATTTAAGTTTTTTAGAATACATTAAAATTGGAGTATTTTCACGGGTATGATCAGTACCTTTAAATGTTGGATCATTACCATGATCGGCTGTAATCATAAGTAAATCATCGTCACGCATTTTTTTAACTATTTCTGGAATGGCATTATTGAATTTTTTCAAAGCTTTACCATAACCTATAGGGTCACGTCTATGCCCATAAAGCATATCAAAATCATTTAAATTAGCAAAACATAGTCCATTAAAATTAACATCTAAAGTTTCTATTATTTTATTAATACCATCATCATTATCTTTAGTTTTAGTTGATTTAGTAATACCACAATTATTAAAAATATCTGAAATTTTACCAATACTTATAACTTCATATCCGTTATTTTTTAGTTCATCTAAAACTGTTTTACCACTCGGATTTAAAGCGTAATCATGACGATTTGGTGTTCTTGTGAAATTTCCTTGAGTTCCTGTAAATGGTCTAGCAATAATTCGACCTACACGCCATTCATCTTTTTTAGTAATTTCTCTTATTTCTGAACATATGCGATATAACTCCTGTAAAGGAACAATTGATTCATGAGCCGCTATTTGTAAAACCGAATCAGCTGAAGTATAAACGATTAATTTTCCTGTTTTTATATGTTCTACTCCTAAATCTTTAATAATTTCGGTGCCACTAGCAACACGATTTCCTAAAATACCTCTTCCCGAAATTCTTTCGATTTCTTTTAATAATTCTTTGGGAAAACCATTAGGGAATGTCTTAAATGGAATTTTAGTTTCAATTCCCATCATTTCTAAATGACCAGTTAATGTATCTTTACCATTACTTATTTCTGATAAAATTCCATGATAACCAGCTGTTTTTTCTGTTTCTCCTCCTAATAAATTATTTAATCCTAACCAATTTAAATATGGCAATTCTAAATCATTGTATTCAATTGTATGTTTAATAGTGTTAGCACCAACATCGCCATATTTCTTGGCATCACGTGCTTCCCCTATTCCAGCTGAATCTAAAACGATTAGAAAAATTCTTTTAAAAAACATTTTTATACTTCCTTTCCATGTGGGTGACAATTATCATAATCATTTCTAATGTTTTCTTTTGATACATGGGTATATATTTGAGTTGTAGATATTGATGAATGCCCTAGAAGTTCTTGAATACTTCTTAAGTCTGCTCCATTATCTAGTAAATGTGTAGCAAAAGAATGTCTTAAAGTATGAGGTGAAAATTCCTTTTTAATATTAGCTTTTAAAGCAATTGCTTTTAATATTTTAAAAAAGCCAACACGTGTTAAAGGATTACCATGATTATTCAAAAATAAAATATTGCTAGCTTTATTTTTAAGCATATTATTGCGATGCTCCGAAATGTAAATTTTTAAAGCTACAGTAGCATAATCACCAATGGGAATAATTCTTTCTTTACTGCCTTTACCAAAAATTTTTACTACATTATTTTCTAAATCTAAATCTGTGATTTTTAAATTGACAAGTTCACTTACACGCAGACCACAAGCGTACATTAATTCTAACATAGCTTTATTGCGAAAATCAAAATCATTTAAAAGCTCTATATCTAAAAGTTTATCAACTTCAGAAGTATTTAAAACTTTAGGTAGCTTCCTTGAAAGTTTAGGTGAACTAATCAAATCAATAGGATTAACTTTTATCTTATTATTTATCATCAAGTATTTATAAAATGATTTTAAACTTGTTACTAAATGAGCAATAGAGCGATCACTTTCATTTAAAGAATTAATAAATTTATGGATATCATTACTATCGGCTTCTTTTAAATCTTTATTTAAAAATAAGCTTAATTTGGATAAGTCATTATAATAACTAAAACAAGTATTATTACTTAACTTTTTTTCCATAACTAAGTATCCAATATATTCATTAATGTCTTGATCTAATAAATTATCTTTCTTTATCTTTTCAAATATATTAGCCATCTACATCACTACATTATTATAGCATCAAATTATTTTTTTTGCTATAATATTTGTGGTGATTATTATGAATGAACCATTAGCTATAAAAATGCGACCAGAATCATTAAATGATGTAATTGGTCAAAAACATTTGGTTGGAGAAAATAAAGTTTTATTTAATATGGTAAAACATAAAAGAATATTTTCGATGATATTATATGGAAATCCTGGTATTGGTAAAACAACGATTGCTTTAGCTATCGTAAAAGAATTAAATCTTGAATATAAATTATTAAATGCTACTGTAAACAACAAAAAAGATTTTGATGAAGCTGTTAAAGAAGCAAAGGAAAAAAATGGATTAATTATTTTAATGGATGAAATTCATCGTTTAAATAAAGATAAACAAGATTTATTGCTACCTTATTTAGAAAGTGGACTTATAACTTTAATTGGAATGACTACTGCTAACCCTTATCATAGCATTAATACAGCAATTAGAAGTAGATGTCAAATATTTGAATTAAAACCGCTTACTAAAGATGATATTTTAGAAGGAATAAATAAAGTTTTAATAAAAAATCCGGAAATTTTAATTGAAGAAGATGCTAAAAATTATATCGCTACATTATCTAATGGTGATCTAAGATTTGCTTATAATTTTTTAGAAGTCGCTTATGCTTGCTCTAAAGATATTATTACTATCGAAACTTTAAAAACTATAAATGATAAACCATCAATTGTTATTGATAAAAATGATGATGGTTATTATGATACAATCAGTGCTTTACAAAAATCTATTCGTGGATCGGATGTTAACGCTGCCCTTCACTACTTAGCTAAATTAATTGTTGCTGACGATTTAGATATCATTTTAAGACGTTTAAGTGTTATAGCTTATGAAGATATTGGCCTCGCTAATCCTTCAATTGGTCCTAAAATGAATGCTGTTATTAATATAACTGAACGTTTAGGATTTCCTGAAGCTAGAATTCCTTTAGCTGAAATCGTCATTGAAATGTGTCTTTCGCCAAAATCTAATAGTGCACATCTTGCTCTTGATGAAGCCATTAATGATGTTAAAACTATTGATACTGGTAAAGTCCCAGCTCACTTACGTACCACCTCTAAAGATTATAAATATCCTCATGATTACAAGAATGCTTTTGTTAAACAACAATATTTACCTGATAAATTATTAGGCAAAAAGTATTATATTCCTAAAGAAACAAGCAAAAACGAACAAACACTAAAACAAATATATGAAACATTATTAAAACTTAATTCTTAATTATTATGGACAAATTTTCGAAAAAAACTCTATGATTTTAATTTCACAGAGTTTTTTTATTGCATTTCTAAAATAAACAATTCTAAAGCACTTTTGCTATCAATTAAGCCCTTTTTAGCTTTTAAATTGATTTCTCCAAGCTTTTCTAAATTTTCAAGTAAAATATCATCATCGTATTTATTAGCTTTCATAATAGCTAATTTTACTCGATATGGATGCTCTCCTAATTCTAAAGCAATGTCTTTTTCAAGATAACCACTTTGACTTAATTTTTTAGATTGATACATTAAACGAAACTGATTAGCTAATGTTACGATTATTTTGATCGGTTCTTCTTTTAATTTTAATAATTCATTATAAGTTTCTAAACTTGCTTTTACATTCTTATTAATAATATTATCAATGAAATTAAAAAAATCAATGTTGGGATAATTACTTATGACATTATTAACATCATCTTCAGTTATTTCTTTATCTTCTTTATACAATTTTAATTTTTCAATTTCATTAGGAATAAGTTCAATACTATTATTAACTTTTTCTTTAATTAAATTAATAATTTTAGAATTAATTTTGTATTCTTTTAAAAGCTCTTTTATTAGTTCAGAAGAGTCTTTTTTAGTATTAAATTCAAATACTTTACAATTTTTTTTAGCTAATTTACTTATTTTTTTTCTTTCATCCATTTTTTCAGAATTAAAGCTAAAAATAACAATGTTATTTCCTTTATAATCATTTAAGAAATTAGAGACTTTATTTAAAATAATTTCATCTCCAGAATTAGGAGTAAAAAAGAAAGATTCTTCAATTAAAATTAAACGAGTTGTTCCAAAGAGAGACATTTGACTTGCAGCTAAAAAAATGTTATCAATATCGTCAATTTTAGCATTAAATTTAGAAATACTAAGTTCTTCAATATTGTTTTCTTTGATTATTCTTTTTATTTGTTCATCAACTAAAAATTTTTCCAAGCCATATATTACATAGATCATTAACTTCACCTTATTAATAATAACATAAAATAATAAAAATTACTTATAGTTTTGTAAACTTTATTTTAAAAATTGTTACATTCTTTTCTTTTTAAATAAATTAAGTTATAATAATATTGGTGATGATATGAAAGATAAGCGTAAAATCAATTATCCATTGATAGTAAATATTTTAGTAACAATATTAGTTATTGTTTATTCCATTTATTTAGTGTTATATAAAAGGCATACTGCTAATTTTAAATTATTAGTAATTAATGATGCTGTTTTATTAGTTATATCTTTTTTAGCTATTTTAAATCAGCTTAGAATATCTAGTAAGAAAAAAGAATTTAATATTTTAAATTCTCTTACAGTAGCTTTATTTGTAATTTTAACTTTTTTAACTGCTAATAATGCTACAACAACTGTAGCTTTAACTAAAAAAGTTCCTAATTTTATTGGAAAAAATTTAATTGAAGCATTAAAATGGGCTAAAGAAAATAATGTTACTATTGATCAAATATATGAATATAGTGAAAATTATGATGAATATATTATTTTTGGTCAAAATGTTGAAGCTGGAATTGAAGCTAAAGATGTTAAAAATATAACATTGACAATATCAGATGGTGTTAATTATGATAAAAAAGTTATTATAGGTTCCCTAGTTGGACAAGATATTAAAACTTTAAAAGAAACAATTAATAGTCTTCATCTTAATAATGTTAAAATACAATATAAAACTGATGAATATATTAAAAAAGATTTAATAATTTCACAATCAAAAAGTGGCGAAATTAGAAGAAATGATGAAATTATATTTACTTTATCTTTAGGTTCTAAAAATGAATTAGTTGCAGTAAAAATGGAAAATTTAATTGATAAAAGTTTATTTGATGCAACATTGTTCTTAGAACAAAATGGTATTAGTTATGAAATTAAATATGATTTCAGTGATAAAAAAATTGATACTATTATAAATCAAAGTGTTGCTGAAGGTACAACATTAACACCTTTAAAAGATAATGTTATTATAACTGTTTCTAAAGGAAAACAGATAAAAGTTCCTAATCTAAAAAATATGAAAATGGCCGAAATTGTCGATTGGATAACTGCTAATAATTTAAAAATTTCTTTCAGTGATAAGTATGATTCTAAAATTGCAGCCGGTTCAATAATTGAAGCCAATTATAAAGAAAACGATATTATTGAAGAAGGTACAACCATTAAAATAGTAACATCTAAAGGCCCTTTAAAAATGCGTAAATTCAATTCTTTGACAGAATTTAGAACATGGGCTAATACTTATAATATTAAATATGAAGAAGAATATCGTTTCCATGATACGATTTCTAAAGGTAGTATAATTAGTTTTTCTTTAGCAGAAAATGATTTAATTGATATTAATGATGTAATAGTAGTTACTATATCTAACGGTAAAGCCGTAACAGTTCCTTCATTTGTGGGAAAAACTAAAAATAATATTTTAACTGAATGTAATAAAGTTGGTTTAAGTTGCTCTTTTACTTATAGTAATTATTCTTCTACACCAAAAGATACTGCTGTTGATCAAAATAAAAAAGCTGGTTCAAGCGTTGTTTCGAGTACAAGTATTATTATTTATTTAAGTAAAGGTCCTGCTAAAACATTTAAAGTTGAAATCAGTGAATCGCAATTAACACTTGGTGATGCTACTAAAACTATTCAAACATTAACTGCTTATTTTGCTAGTAAATATCCTGGTGTTACTTTTACCTTCTCTACTAGATCAAGTAATATTTATTCTCGTGCTGGTTTTATTCATGAAGCTAGTCAAGTTACTGATGGAACAAGTGTTACTCAAGGCAAAACTTATAATGTAATTATAACTAAATAAAGTGAAGAAAATCTCCACTTTATTTTTATGTACAAAAAAAGCCTCAAAACTGAGGCCTCTAAGTAAAAAACAGATGTGCACAAGGTAAATGCACTTCTTTAAAGGGCTCCATTGATATATAAATCATGGAGTAATTAAAATATACCATAAAACATTAATGTTGTAAATACTTTTTTTAAAAAAATGTCGAAATTTTTGCTCTAAAATGAAAATCGAATTAATTGATTCATGTGGACCTTTTGGATCTGATGTATATACATCTATTTTAGTATCATATTTTTTGCTATTTGGAGTTGTTGCTTTTATTATTGGTTTATCATCTGCCACTTTTATTACTCTCTTTCATTAAATCAGATATAATTTTACCAATTTGGAATATGGAATAAGATATACCTTCTATATGGAACAAATTATCAAATTCAACTAAACATAGTTCCAATTGTGAAATAATAGATTCTATTTCTTTATATTTATCTGCAATTGCTTTGTATTTTTTTGCCTCATAATCATTTTCCCACTTTTTTATGTTTACATAAACGTAATTTAGATAATCAATTATTTGTTGTTTAGATAATTCTAAATATGTTTTGTCTTTTAAAACGTTTGCTTCTTCTTTAGCTTGCTTTAAATTTGATAAAGCATAGTTCAAGTTGTTAGAAAAATCTAAATCAACTTTTTTGCTTTCTTCCATCAGGATATTCCTTTCTTAAATGATATTATATATTAAAAGTTGCTAAATTACAATGTTAGGAAAATGTTATACAAGCTAAATAAATATAAGAAAGATTCTTAGTTATAAATTTTTCTTAAAGTTACAAAATAAGTAATTTAAAATATAATTAATATTAAAATACCTATTAATATACGATACCAAGCAAAGACTTTGAAATTGTGTTTTTCTAAATATTTAGTTAAAAATTTAATCACTAATAAGCTAACTAATAAAGAAACCAAAGTTCCAATTAGAATTATTGTTATCTCAGTTTTATTATAATTAAAACCTAATTTTAAAATTTTTAAAAGACTAGCTCCCATCATTGCTGGTATTGCTAAAAAGAAGCTAAAATTCGTGGCTAAACTTCTAGATAAACCTAATATTAAGCCACCAATAATAGTAGCACCACTTCTAGAAACGCCTGGGAAAATTGCAGCAACAGCTTGAAAAATACCTATTAATAAAGCATCTTTATAAGAAATGTCGGAGATTAAAAATTTATTTTCTTTTATTTTTTTATTTTCTATTATTATAAATATAATTCCTACTAATATTAAGGAAATAGCAACACATTTATAATTATAGAAATATTTTTCAAAATCTAAAAATAAACCTACTATTAAAGCTGGTATTGAAGCTATAAAAATTTTAAACCACATTATAATAATACTTTTTTCAATCTTTTTATTTTTTATAGGCCATATTTTAGTGAAATTTTGACCAATGACAGCTATAATTGCCCCTAATTGTATAAATACCCTAAAAGATGATAAAAAGGCTTCATTAAGGTTTAAATTGACTATTTTTTCAAATAGAATTAAGTGGCCAGTACTACTTATTGGTAACCACTCAGTAATTCCTTCTAAAATAGCATAAAGAATTATTTTTATCATAATGTTACTTTAACCAATATGACGTCTTCCCCTATTTTTTCAATTTGTTGCCATTTAATTTCAATATCTTCACGACTTGTAAAAATACTTACTCCCCTACTAGGTTCTACAATCATACTTTGCATTTTACCATCATAATTAATTACAATATCAATTATATTCCCAATTTTTTTACCATCACCAACATTAATAACATCCTTATTTTGAAGTTCTGACAATCTCAAATTATATCACCATTTAAATTTATGAAAAAGATTGAATAAAATGCTAAAACAAGATATTATATTATTAGGTGATTATATGAAAATAGCAGTGTTAGGTGCTGGAGCATATGGACTTGCTTTAGCTCAAATGATAGATGTAAATAAAAATGAAGTAGTAATATGGACTAAATTTGATGAAGAAAAAAAGATGCTTGAAAAAGAACATGCCAATCTAAAAGCTTTACCAGGGATAAAACTAAAAGATGAATTCCAATATACAACTAATATGCAAGAAGCTGTTACTGGGGCTCGTTTGATTTTAATCGCGGTTCCTGCAGGTTTTGTTGATGATATTAGTCGTGAGTTAAAGTGTTATATTACTAAAGATCAACATATTTGTTTAGGTTCGAAAGGAATTGAACAAGGTACTTGTTTATTTGTAACTGATGTTTTAAAAAAATATATTAAAGCTTCGCGTATAGCTGTTATTTCTGGACCATCTTTTGCAATTGATATTGCTAATAAAGTTCCGATCGGACTAAGTATTGGTACTAAAAATAAAGAAACTTTAAATATAGTAAAAGAGGTCTTAGAAAATGATACTTTAAAACTTCGAGCAACTAGAGATATTTTAGGTATTGAAATATGTGGTTCAATTAAAAACGTTATCGCGATTGCTTCTGGTATGATTGCAGGAATGAATTTACCAGAATCAACGCAAGCAATGTTTATAACAGAATCTTTAAATGATATTAAAAATTTAATAAGAGCTTTAGGTGGTTCTAAAAAAACAATTCTTTCTTTTGCAGGCTTTGGTGATATTTTATTAACATGTACTAGTAAAAAATCGCGTAATTTTACTTTAGGTTATTTAATTGGATCTAAAAGACCTAAAGAAGAAATTGAGGCTTATAAAGCAACAACTACTATTGAAGGCTTATATACCTTAAAATCAATTTATAAGCTTTTAAATAATAAGAAAGTAAATATGCCTATTATTAATTTAATTTATGATATTATTTTTAAAAATAAAGAACCTAATTTATTATTAAAATTTTTAATAGAAAAATAAAAAAAGAACAAAAAGTTCTTATTTGATCATTTTCTTTAATGATTCAATTCCATTTTTTTCAAGACGAGAAATTTGGGCTTGTGATATACCTATTTCTGAAGCTAATTCCATCTGAGTTTTCCCTATTATATATCTTTCTGTAATAATATATCTTTCTTTATCTTTTAATTTTTTTAAAGCTTCTTTTAAAGCAATATGCATTTCTAAAGGATACATGTTGTTTTTTTTATCTTCTAATTGATCACATAAATAAATAGTGTCTCCACCATCATTAAAGATTGGTTCAAAAATACTTACAGTATCATACATAGCTTCAAAAGCATTAGCTATTTCATATTCTGGAATATTCATTTCTTTAGAAAGCTCACTGATGGATATTTCACGATTGTATTTATTAGTTAATTCCTCTTTTTTCTTCAAAGCTTGATATGCTAAATCTTTAATACTTCTAGCAACTCTTAAACTACTACTATCACGTAAATGACGTTTAATTTCACCTAGAATCATAGGAACTGCATAAGTTGAGAATTTAACTTCATGACTTAAATCAAAATTATCAATAGCTTTGATTAAACCAACACACCCAACTTGAAATAAATCATCCATATTATCAGTACGATTATTATATTTTTTTAAAATCGATAAAACTAATTTTAAATTACCATTTATAAGTTTTTCTTTACAAGCTAGGTTTCCTTTTTTTAATTCTTTAAATAATTTAATCATTTCGTCATTCTTTAAAACTTTGATATCCGCTGTATTCACGTTTACAATCTCTACTTTGTAACGTGCCAATTAAATTCTCCTTTCACTTCATTTTGAGTAAAAAGAGAAAAATTATGCAAAAAAAGTGACTATTTAGTCACTTTTTTAATATTATTGAACATTACTTTAGTTTCATCCATGTTAAGTCCTCTATTACGCCATTGGTGAACTGCATATTTACGCATTTGAAATAAGATACCCATAGTAATTTGACGAATTCTTGCACGTGATAGATTACTTTTTTCAGCTATTTGGTTGAATGTTAATGGTTCATCACCATTTAAGCCAAGTCTTTGTTCAAGGATTTTTTTATTTTTTTGTGGTAATAAAATATCATTTATCTCTTTAATGATTATAGGATAATTAATGCTATCAATTACCAAATCTTCAACATTAAAGTCATCTTCAATATTATCAGTTAATTTTTCATAACAAGCATCAATGATTAATTTTAAGAACATTACTTTTCTTTCATTAATATTGTTTTTAATAGTGTATTCTTTATCAAGTTCTAAAATTGAATAAATTTGTTCAAACCAAAATAATATGTTATTAAGTTCTTTAACTTTTGATTTCGCTATATTATTAAAACAATATTTTCTTAAAGTTCCATAAATATCGGCATTATCAGAATTTTTTAAGTCAACATATTTTAAAAATAAATCTAATAGTTGATCATTAGTTAATTTAAGTAAATCGTTAGAAATTTTAGAACCGCCAAGTTTATTATAAACTTCACTGAAAAAACTAGAAGTAAAAAGTTGAGAAAATCCTGAAACATGTAGTAGTTCACCATTATAAATTTTATTTATCCATACTTCATTAAAAGAACTAATAACATCATTCATATCATATGGTGGTTTTATAAAAAAAGATAATTGATTTCTTTTTATATATTGAAGCACTACATATAATGTTCCTAATACTAATCTATCCATATAAGCTTTTTTTAAATTAGGATCATTTGTTAAATTTATTTTTTCGTATATATTTTTAGCTGCATCAATAGTTAGTTTTTCATAGTTAGATATTTGTTTTTCCCATTGATTTAATATTAAATCATTATTATTCATATTTATCCCCTTAATTTCTTTTTTCGTGTAGTTATTATAACTTTTTTCTATTTTTTGTCAAATTTAATCATAAAAAAATGACTATTTAGTCATCTTATCTTTTATTTCTTTTACAATTTCATCATTTTTATCACTTACAATGTATATTAAATAATTATCAATAGTAATAATTTCTCCTTTATTTATACGATCTTGATTATCTTTATCATATTTTATTTCTAAAGTTTGAATAAATTTTTCAATCTCTTTTTTAGCTTCTTTTTTATTAATATATTTAAGAGCTATATAAACATTAACAGGATCTTCATAAGAAACTTTAAAAACGTGTTCATTAAATTTTGTCAAATCTAATTTATAACTACTTTTTAATTCATCGTCACTTATTTCTACCATATGAGAAAAATTACCATTCATAATTGTATCAAATTTTGTACGATCAAATTTATAACTTGCACAACCAACTAAACATATTAAAATTAAAAAACTAAGTATTATTTTCTTCATGTTATCACCTCTTTAATTGTACAAAAAATTCTTTATTTTAGCAAGAAAAAAGGAAGATAAACAGCTCTAAGGAGTAAAATTTATTCGCAATAAAATATTTGATATAATTAAAAAAA
>ERZ824600.694-NODE-694-length-48684-cov-16.064488_pt1 | contig 48684 bp, 47 predicted proteins | sample MGYA00519933_ERZ824600 | MGnify/ENA primary metagenome ERZ824600 (study PRJEB31778, sample SAMEA3449178) | human gut metagenome | biome: human gut; feature: human-associated habitat; material: faeces | place: United Kingdom | collected 2010/2012 ... | reverse complement strand
AATAATGATTTGTATGGGTATAACTAGGAAGTTAATAATAATTAAAAGGAAGTGAAAAAAATGGATATGTATCAAAAAAGAAGAATTAGAGCTGAAAAGAAAAATAGCAATCAAGAAGAAAAGTTAACTAAAGTCGGAATTAACTGGTATCCCGGACATATGGCAAAGACTAGAAGATTAATTAATGAGAATCTAGGATTAATTGACATTGTTATTGAATTAGTTGATTCAAGAATACCATTTTCATCTAGAATAAAAGATCTAGATGATATCATAAAAAGTAAGCCAAAATTAATGATAATGACAAAAAAGGATTTGTGTGATTTAAAAGAAACAAACAAATGGATTAAATACTATGAAAAACAAGGCTATAAAGTACTATGTATGGATATAGAACATGAGTTTAATTCTAAACAAATATTTAATTTAGTCAATGAAATGATGAAAGAAAAAAATGAAAAAAGATTAGAAAAAGGAATGATTGTAAAGAAACCAAGATGCTTAGTAATTGGTGTTCCAAACGTAGGAAAATCAACACTAATAAATCGAATTGCCGGTTCCAAGGTAGTAGGCGTTGGTAATAAACCAGGTGTTACAACAAATTTGAATTGGATAAGAGTTAATCCGAATATAGAACTTTTAGATAGTCCGGGATTGTTATGGCCTAAAATTGATGAAGGAAATGTAGCATACAATTTAGCAAGTTTTACAGCAATTAAAGAAGAAATCTTGCCAATTTATGATGTTACAGTTTACATTCTAAATACTTTAGCAAAATACTATCCTGAAATACTAAAAGAAAGATATAATTTAGAAAGTATTGAAGATCCAATTGAAGCATTTGATGTAATAGGCAAAAAAAGAGGAGCACTTAGTAAGGGTGCCGAAACTGATTATGAAAAAGTTATGGCCATAATAATGAATGATTTTAAACAAGGTTATGTAAAAGGAGTTACATTTGATCGATACGAAGAATAGAAATGTTTTAGTGCTTGCATATATAGGTGATGCTATATATGAACTATATGTTAGAACATATTTAGTAAATAAATCTTATGATAAAGTAAATGAACTATATAGTAAAGCTAAAGAATATGTAAGCGCTAAAGGACAAGCAACAATTCTAAAAAAGATGCTCGACGGGAACTTCTTTAATGAAGATGAAATAGATATAATAAAAAGAGCGCGAAATCATAAAAGCCATAACAATAAAAGCACAGATATAATTACCTATAAAAATGCAACAGGTCTAGAAGCAATAATAGGTTATCATTATCTAAACAAAAATGAAGAAAGGGTAAAAGAAATAATGTCTTTTATACTAGGTGAATAAATGTTAATATACGGAAAGAACGTTACAAATGAATATTTAAAAACAGGTAAAAAAATAAATAAAACATATTTGCTTGATAATTATGAAGAAAATAGTAATTTTCCAAACATTGAAAGAGTAAATAAAATGCAAATGGACAAATTAGTTAAAGCAAATACGCAAGGAATTGTTCTTGATATAGATTATGAATACTCTAAATTAGAAGAAATAACAAATAAAGAAAACCCATTAATTGTTATACTTGACCATTTAGAAGATCCCCATAACCTAGGCGCAATCATTAGAACTTGCGAAGCAGCAGGAGTTGATGGAATAATTATTCCCGAAAACAGAAGTGTAAGCGTTAACTCAACGGTTGTTCATACATCCGCAGGAAGTATTTTCAATATGAAAATTGTTAAAGTTGTTAATCTAAGACAAACAATAACCAAATTAAAAAAAGAAGGATTTTGGTTTATCGGAACTGATATGGAAGGAACGGACTATAAAAAAATAGATTATAAAGGAAAAACTTGTATCATAATCGGTAGTGAAGGCTTTGGTATGTCAAGAATAATAAGCGAGGAATGCGATTATAAAGCTTCAATAAAAATGAACGGAAAAGTTAATAGTTTAAACGCAAGTGTTGCAGCCGGCATTATTATATATGAAGCTATCTATCAAAGAAACAATGAAATATAATGACAATGAATTAATTTATTACATTAAAGAAGGTAATAGTGATGATGGCAATATATTATATGAAAAATATTATCCATTCATAAAATCATTAGTATCTAAAATGGCTAAAGTCTGCAAAAATAGCGCGCTTGAAGAAAATGATTTATACCAAGAAGGAATGATTGGACTAATAAATGCCATTAATAATTATGATGAATCAAAAGACAATAAGTTTTATACATATGCCAAAGCTTGTATAGAAAAGAATATCATTTCAGCTATTGTATCAGCAAATAGAAAAAAACATAAAATAATGAATGAATCAATATTGATTGATGATGCAAATATACCATTATTTCAAACAAGCAGTTCCCAAGATAAATTAATTGATGCTTATGAAGAAAGAGAAATGCTAGAGCAAATAAGAAATAATCTTACTGATTTTGAAGAGCAAGTTTTACTTTTAAGACTTGGTGGATTAGCAAATGATGAAATAGGTCAAATACTAGACTCCAATTTAAAATCAGTGCAAAACGCCTTACAAAGAATAAGAACAAAAACCAAAAAAATATTAAACAAATAGGTATTTACTTGTTTGCTTTTTTTGTTTATAATTTAAATATGAGAGAATTTATAGAATATTTAAAAGTAGTTAAAAACTATTCAGATAATACAATTAACAATTATGAAATCGATATAGATGAATATAAAGTTTTTTTAGACCATAAAGGTATAACTAATTATGATGTTGACTATAAAACAGTTCGCGAATATGTTGAATATTTAAGTAAATTAAAATATAAAAATACAACCATTTCAAGAAGAATAAGTGCACTTAGAAGTTTTTATAAGTTTTTATATAAGAAAGGAAAAGTAAAAGCAAATCCAATGCCCTTAATCAGTAATCCCAAAAAAGAAAAAGTCTTACCAAAATTTTTATATATTAATGAAATCGAAGAATTACTAGGAGAACCCGATGATACTATTCAAGGAATAAGAGATCATATGATAATGGAAGTTCTTTATTCAACAGGTATAAGAGTAAGTGAACTCGTTAATATTAAAATAAAGGACATTGATTTTAATAATAAAACAATTCGTATTATGGGTAAAGGATCAAAAGAAAGAATAGTTATTTATGGCCATGTTTGTCAAAATGTTTTAAATAATTATTTAAACAAATCAAGGAATTTAATCAAAAACTCTAACCAAACAGACTATTTAGTTTTAAATCTAAACGGACATAAATTAACAGATCGAAGTGTTAGAAATATTATAAATAAATATATGGAAAAAACAAGCATTCAAAAACACATAAGTCCCCATACCCTAAGACACACCTTTGCAACTCATTTGCTTGATAATGGTGCGGATTTAAAAGCAGTTCAAGAATTACTAGGACACGCCGATCTAGGCACAACACAAATATACACACATGTATCAAATGAAAGACTAAGAGAAGTTTATTTAAAAACACATCCAAGGTCTTGAATAATTAAAAAAATTATGTTATATTTTCATAGGAGGGTAAGAAAATGGCAACACTAAGATTTAGGTATTCACCAATGAATGCTGGCAAGAGTTCAAACCTTTTACAGGTTGCTCATAATTATAATGAAAGGGGAATGAATGTTTTGCTTATGAAACCTTCACTTGATACAAAAGGTGATGATACAATTGTCGCACGAGGTATGAAGGATTCAAGAAAAGTAGATTATTTGATAACTCCTGATATGAATGTATTTGATTTAGTAGTAAACTACTTAAAACAAAATAATAAGGAATATACTGATAATAGTTTTTTGATTGAAAGAATTAAAAAAATTGAAAATGATCCTAAAAAGATAGATGCAATGTACAATGTTATAAATGATTATTTAGTTAATCAAGGCTATGATAATAAATTTGATAAAATATTATCAGCAATACTAATCGATGAGGCTCAGTTCTTAACCGAAAAACAAGTTAAAGAATTATCAGATATAACAGTTATTTTAGATATACCAGTTATATGTTTTGGCTTAAGAACAGATTTTAGGGCAAATCTATTTCCAGGTAGTGAAGCATTATTTAGATATGCAAATAGCCTAGAAGAATTAACAACCGTTTGCGTTTGTGGTAGAAAAGCATTACATAATGCTAGACTTGTTAACGGAAAATATGTTAATGATGGCGATCAAGTTGCAATTGATGAACAAGATGATGTGACATATATATCATTATGTCCAGAACATTACCGCGAATTTGTATATGGAATTGACATTTCTAATGAAAAAAAGAAAATTAATAGATTAATAAAGAAAAGGTAGAAAATAAAACTGATAAATGTTATAATATTATCAGTTTTTTTGGAGGAAAAAGATGAAGATACAATATGAACTAATAAAAAATTGTGGAAAAGCAAGACACGGCTATTTAAAAACAAATTATGGAACATTCGAAACACCTATGTTTATGCCTGTTGGAACACTTGCAAACGTTAAACTTTTAACACCTGAAGAATTAAAAAAAGAAAAATGCGCAGTTATATTATCAAATACTTATCATTTATGGCTAAGACCAGGAGCTGAAATTGTTCATAAAGCTGGCGGTTTACATAAGTTTATGAATTACGACGGACCAATTTTAACTGATTCTGGTGGATTTCAAGTATTTTCTCTTGCTAAAAAGAATGATATAAGCGAGGAAGGTGTTAAGTTTAAAAGCCATATTGATGGAAAAAGTTTGTTCTTAACACCAGAAGAATCAATAAGAGTTCAAAACTTACTTGATAGTGATATTGCAATGTCATTTGATGAATGTCCACCATATCCAGCATCTTACGAATATATGAAAAATTCAGTAGAAAGAACATTAAGATGGGCTAAAAGAGGAAAAGATGCATTTAACAATGAAAATCAATCACTATTTGGTATTGTTCAAGGTGGAGAATATGAAGATTTAAGAAAACTTTCAGCGATCGAAACTGTAAAAATGAATTTTGATGGTTATTCAATCGGTGGTACATCGGTTGGTGAAGATAAAGAAACTATGCATAAGATGATTGATTACTCAATCCCATACTTACCTTTAGAAAAGCCAAGATATTTAATGGGAGTAGGTGAACCTCTTGATATAATTGATGGAGTTGTTAGAGGAATTGATATGTTTGATTGTGTTTTGCCAACAAGACTTGCAAGACACGGTAACGCATTTACAAAGTATGGAAGAATTAATTTGAAAAATCTAAAGTTTAAAGAAGACTTCAGTCCGGTTGATGAAACTTGTGATTGTTATACTTGTACACATTATACTAAAGCATATATCAGACATCTAATTACATCGAATGAATCATTAGGTGGTAGACTACTTTCAATTCACAATATTAGATTTTTAGTTAAATTATGCGAAGATTTAAGAAAAGCAATTGATAGTGATACTTTACTTGAGTACAAGGAAGAATTTGAAAAAAATTATAATTCAAACAAGGAATAATATTAATTATTCTTTTTTTAAACTAAACGTTGACAAAAATTAGGAATAATGATATAATCTTCCTAGATAAAGGAAATAATAAGTATGAATAACTATGATAAAATTTTAAAGTATGCCGAAGAGAATAACGGATATGTAACAACAAAAGAAATTGAGAATTTGAAAATTAATAGTACATTTCTGTCTAATTTGGTCAATAACAAAAAAATAGAGAGAGTTGGCAGCGGAATTTATAAACTCCCTGAATACCCAATTGATAATTTTTATATTCTATCAAAAATAAGTAAAAATATGTGCTATTCACACGCTACAGCATTATATTTACACAATATGTCTGATAGAATCCCTTTAATTTATGATGTTACTGTTCCATATAATTATAGTGGAAATTTATTAAAAAATCCAAATGTTTCCTTAAGGTATGTAAAAGATGAGGTCTTTGAACTCGGGATGATTGACATCAAAACAATTAACGGTTTAACAATTAAATGTTATGATATAGAAAGAACTTTATGTGACATTATCAAAGATAAAAATGATATGGATAAAGAAATATACTCAAAAGCATTAAAAGAATATGCCAATAGCCAAAATAAAAATATTATAAAGCTAGTTAAATATTCTCAAAAATTAAATGTTGAACGTGAAGTTGTAGAATTAATGGAGGTGCTTTTATGAACTCAGATAAATTAAATAGTATTATAAGTAAACTATCTAATGGTAATAATAACTTAGCATACCATCTTCATCAAATGTTTTTCTTTGAACGTGTTTTAGAAAGAATAGCAAAAAGCAAGTATAAAGATAATATTATTTTAAAAGGTGGTGTTTTGCTCTCATCAATCGTAGGCGAAGAGCTTAGAACAACTAAAGATATTGATACCACATTAAAAGGCTTGCCGTTAACAGAACAAACTATAAAAAATATTTTTGAAGAAATACTATCCGTTACAATCGATGATAATGTTTCCTTTGAAATTGTTAGTATTAAGGACATTAGATTAGAAGATGAGTATGGCGGATATAGAATTAATGTCAAAGGAACTTTTTATAAAATTAGGACTAATTTTTTCATAGAAATAACAACTGGTGATGTCATTACACCTAGAGAAATGAGATACAAATATGATTCAATTTTTGAAAATAAAAAAATTAATATTATGGCATATACAATAGAAACGGTAATTGCAGAAAAGTTTGAAAGTATTATGAAGAAGAATATTACAACAACAAGAGCAAAAGATTTTTATGATTTATATATGTTAATAAATAAGCATAGAAATGAAATTGATAATCAAAACTTGTTTCGGGCAATAGAAAACACATTTAACAAAAGAAATACTCAGTTTAATATTGAAGAATTTAAAGACATTATCGAAATGATAAGTGAAAGTTCAACGTTAAGAAGAGTATATGCAGACTATCAGGAAAAATTAGATTATACTAAAAATGTTAGCTTTGATAATACAATTAATGCACTTGAAAATGTAGTTGATATACTAGAAGGAGAATTAGCAGAGGTATAATATGGTAATAACAATTAAAGATGAAAATAATAGGTTTGGAGTCAGAGTATCAGGAATAATTTATAATAAAGATAAAACAAAAATATTTATGCAAAGACAAGGAAATCATGATTTTTATATGTTTCCTGGCGGACGCATTGAGTTGCACGAAGATTCTCATAGTGCAATCAAAAGAGAATTAAAAGAAGAACTTAACATTGAAGAAGATGTTAAACTATCATATATTGGTGAAAGTTTTATTGACTTTCCAAACCTAAAATATCACGAAATTGGGTTCTTCTATAAACTTACAATCGATGAAAATAAGTATGAATACTATGATGAAGAATATGATAGTTTAGATTTAACTGAAGGCAAATCTAAATATAAATGGATTAAAATAGAAGAACTTGATAAATATAAAATTAATCCAGAAATAATGAAAGAAAAACTAAAAGAAGATAATAATGAATTAGTTCATTTTATCTACCGAGAATATTAATAATGCTTGTAATCAATAATTAATTTATTGATTAAGTATTTTTATTTAGAAATAACAACTAAAATAATTTTTATTAAAAAACATATAATTGATTGGTGAACAATATGTTTTTTAAAAATATTCATATGAGAATTAAAATTATAAGTTTGGTTTTTATTGTAATTACCCTATTAATAATAGGGAAAATATTTTATGTCCAAGTATTTAGTTATAAAAAATTAAATAGTAATGCAAACGGATTATGGAGTAGGAACTTACCAGTTGAAGGAAACAGAGGACTAATCTACGATATGAACGGGAATGTCCTTGTTAGTAATACTACAACCGTATCACTTGTTTTAATACCAAATCAAATTACTGATAAAGAAAAAACATCAAACGAACTTGCTGATATTTTAAATGTTAGTTATGATGAAATGTATAGACACGTTAGTAAAAAAACATCAATTGAAAGAGTACACCCTGAAGGAAGAAAACTATCATTTGAAACAGCAGATAAAATCGAAAAATTAAAATTGCCCGGAGTTTATCTATTAAAAGAAGCAAAAAGGAACTATATATATGGTTCAATGTTAAGTCAAACAATCGGCTTTGTAGGTGTTGATAATCAAGGATTAAGTGGATTAGAACTTATGTATGATAAGTATCTAAAAGGTGCATATGGTGCGATTAAGTATTATTCAGATGCTAAAGGTAACAAACTAGAACTACCAGAAGTTTACGTTAGACCAACTGACGGTATTAATATGACATTAACAATTAATCTAAAAATTCAAGAAGCATTAGAAAGAGAATTAAGTAATGCTGTTAGCAAATATAATCCAGATCATGCATTAGGCATTGTAATGAATCCTAAAACAGGAGAAATACTAGCAATATCATCAAGACCTAATTTTGAACCAAGTAACTATAAAGATTATGATATCGAAACAATCAATAGAAACTTACCTGTTTGGATGACCTATGAACCAGGATCAACTTTTAAAATTATTACACTTGCATCAGTTTTAGAAGAAGGATTAGTAGATTTAGAAAAAGATATCTTTTATGATGCCGGCAGTACAACAATCTCTGGAGCAAGAATTAGATGTTGGAAAGCAGGTGGACACGGAACTGAAACGTATTTACAAGTAGTTGAGAATTCTTGCAATACTGGGTTCGTTAGTTTGGGTTTTAAACTCGGTAAAGAAAAATTATTTAATTATATAAAAAAATTTGGTTTTGGTGAAAAAACAGGTGTAGATTTAAACGGTGAAGAAAATGGAATACTATTCAATTTAAATAAAGTTGGAGATCTTGAACTTGCAACAACATCATTCGGTCAAGGTGTCAGCGTTACACCAATACAACAAATCGTTGCCGTAAGCGCAGCTATTAATGGCGGCTATTTAATGAAACCATACATTGTAAAATCATTAAACGAACCAGTTACAAACACTGTAATCCTTGAAAATAAACCAACAATTGTTAGAAAAGTTATATCAGAAGAAACAAGTGAAAAAGTAAGATTTGCACTTGAAAGTGTAGTTGCAAACGGAACCGGAAGAAACGCATACATTGAAAACTATCGAGTAGGTGGTAAAACAGGTACTGCTCAAAAAGTAAAAAATGGCGTATATATGGTTGGCAATTATATTGTTTCCTTCATTGGTTTTTTACCGGCAGATGATCCTGAAGTGGTTGTATATATCGCAATTGATTATCCCAAAGGAATTACACAATATGGTGGTACAGTATCTGCACCAATCGCTAGAGAAGTATTACTTGACAGTATTAGCGCTTTAAATATAAAACCATCTAAAGGTGGATTTGATAAAAAATATAATTGGAACGATAAAAAAAGTTATATTGTTAATGATGTTGTTGGAATGAGAGTTAATGAAGCAATTAAAGAATTAAAACACTTTAAAGTAGAATATTCAGGTAGCGGAACAAAAGTTATTTATCAATCACCAACAAAAGGAACAAAACTTACAGAAGGATCAACAATAAAATTAATGGTTGGCTAATAGAAAAAAATATGGTATAATGAATTTGATGCTACAATGTGCTAAATAAGGAGGTAACAAATGAATAAATTAGAACTTATTGAAACAATTGAAGAATTAGGACTTAATACTAATGATTTCTATGTTTTGTCATCAGGCGCTTTAGTTCTTAGAAATCTATATGAAGAAGCAAATGATTTAGATATTGCCGTTAACTCTAAAGGATTAGAACATTTAAACAAAAAATACAATCTAATTTCTAAAGAAAACAATTGGTACTATGTAAACGACAAAGTAGAATGTGTACTTGATACAAAAGCCTGGGAGATAGAAAAGGTCGGTAAATATAACGTAGAAAGTATAACTAAATACTATGAATATCTAAAATCAAGTACCAGAGAAAAAGACAAAATAAAAAGAAAAATAGTCGAAGACTACTTAAAAAAATAACATTATAAGGCAGATGATTTATATGAAGAAAAAAATAATATTATTATTAATTCTATTAATATTACCATTTGGCGTTGAAGCTAAAAGCTTAGCAGATATGCGAAAAGAATTAAAAAAACTAGAGGCAAAACTTGCAGAATCTAAAAATCAAGAAAAATTAAATAAAGAAGAAGTAGAAAAAATAAACTCTGAAATAAATACAATCACAAATAATATTGCTGATGCTCAAGCTCAAATTGAAAAAGCCGGTAAAAAAATAGAAATAAACGAAAATGAAATTGAACAAAAACAAGTAGAAACAGATAATTTGCTTAAATATTTTCAAGCATCATCAAATGAAAATGTATATTTAGAATATTTGTTCGAAGCAAAAACTTATACAGAATTCATCTATAGATATGCAGTAATTAAACAATTAACAGAATATAATGATAATCTTTCCAAAGAATTAAAAGATTTAATTGATGAACTTGAAAATACTAAAGTTGAATTAAAGAAAAAAACTGAAGAACTACAAAAAGATAAAGCTAGCTATGAAGATAAACTAATAACACTAGCACTAAGAAACAGCGAATTAAGAGAAGAAGGAACATCAATCGAAGAAGATATTGCATATATAAAAGAAGAAATCAAAACATACGAAAGCATGGGATGTGGTGAATATCAAGATATAAGAATATGTAAAACAGTACCAAATTCTAAAGGCTTTGTTTATCCACTATTGCAAGGATGGGTAACAAGCAATTACACATCTAATCGTGATCCTGTATATTCAAATGGCCAACTAGTTAGTTCAGGTGCTCACTATGGAATTGATTTAGGCGGAATGAAAGAAGGAACACCAGTATATGCAGCCGCACCAGGTATGGTTACTAGACTTGTAATCAAAAGTAGCTGTGGGGGAAATCAAGTATTCGTTGAACATAGAGTAAATAATCAAATCTATACAACAGTTTATATGCATTTATTATCAATAAGCGTAAGTAAAGGTGATATAGTTGGACCAACTACAGAAATCGGTAAAGTTGGCGGAGATTCAACAAGTGCAACAACAAGAACCGGAAAGAAAAATGGCGGATATGATTGGTGTACTAACGGAACCCATTTGCACTTTGGCGTTTCAAACGGATCATATTCAACCGGAACATATGGCTTTAATGCTAATTCATTTAATCCAACTAAAATATTAGATTTTTCAAAAGGATATTTTTCAAGATAATATCCTTTTTTGTTGCAAGTATTTCTAAAAAAATGATATTATATTAGTAGGAGAAACATATGGAAAAAATTGATTTGCACTTACATACTACTTATTCTGATGGTGATCTAGATATAACAACTCTTTTATTAGAAGCAAAAAAAAGAGGTATTAAAACCCTTGCAATTACAGATCATGAAACAATTATTGGACTTAATGGTTATAAAAAAGCAATTGAAAAATATGGCATAAAAATAATACCAGCAATTGAAATGAATGTAACTTTATCTGGAACTCATATCTTAGGTTATGGTATTGAAGATTTAAATAAAGTAGAAAAAGCCTTTGATGATATAAGAATTGAAAATGAAAATGTAGTTTATGATATAATCAAATATCTAAAAGAAGACGGCGTAAAAATAGATGAAAGTGATGTTACCCAAAACACTATGGAATACCACCAAAACAAAAAGAATATAGTAGAAATCAATAATGATATATTTAAATATCAAAAAGAATTTGTTATTGCTAAAAATGATGTAGCTAGGACAATGAGAGATTTAAAAATCGTTGAATCAGTTAATGAAGCATATAACTTATACTTAAATAGAGATGGCAAAAAATATTGCATTAAAACTAAAAAAATCGATGTAAGAGACGCAATAGAACTAATAGATTCCTGTGGAGGTGCGACATCACTCGCACATCCAATGACAGTTAGAACAAAAAAGGAATCATTAATTAATATATGTAAAGAACTTAAATCTTATGGTTTATCAGGTATAGAAGTAGATGGCAATCGTTTTTCAAACAAACAAAGAATCCAATATCGAAATATTGCTGAAAGTTTAAATTTAATTGAAACGATTGGTAGCGATTTTCACAGACTTGATCAAGAAATGGGAATGTTTGTATCAAACAAAATCGTTGACAATTTAGAACAAAAAATAAAAGAAATGAAACTAATAAAACATCTATAAAAGATGCTTTACTTTGATATATTTAATAATATTCCTATACTTATCATACTAATTAATAAACTTGAACCACCATAACTTAAAAAAGGTAAAGTAACACCTGTTACTGGTATTAATCCAACAACAACCATTAAATTAAGTGAAGATTGAAAAGCTAAAGAAAAAGTTATTCCAAATGCCAAATATTTTTTAAATAAATCATTTTGTTTGCGTGCAACTCTAAATCCCTCAAATGTTATAAAAGCAAATAATAAAACAATAATAGAAGCACCTATAAAACCTAACTCTTCACATATTATAGAAAAAATAAAATCTGTTTGTGGTTCTGGTAAATAAAAATGCTTTTGTCTTGAATTACCAAGACCTAAACCAAATAAAGCTCCAGGTCCAATAGCATATAAAGATTGAATTATTTGAAACCCTGTTCCAAGAGGATCTTTCCAAGGATCAATAAATGATAAAATTCTATTTATTCTATACGGCGCAATTATGATTAAACCAGTTATTCCAAGTAAACCTAATACACCCATAAAAACAAAAAAGTTCATTTTAACACCACTTACAAACATCATTGCAATTATTGTAACTGTAATAATAACACCAGTTCCTAAATCAGGCTCTAACATTATTAAACCAAAAACTAATATTGTCATTAATAAAATTGGCATTACACCATTTTTTATACTTTTCATTTCTTTTTTATTTTTTTCTAAATACTTTGCCGTAAATATTATTAAAGCAATCTTCATAAACTCACTCGGTTGAATACCTAAACTACCAATTCCAAACCAAGATCTCGAGCCATTTCTAACTTTTCCAATTCCAGGTATTAATACAAGTACTAAAAGTGTCAAACATATAAATATTAAAGTATTTGATCTTTTTTTGATAAAATTCAGATCTATTTTTGATATAATTTTTATTAAAATAATACCAACTATCATAAATAATGTCTGATATTTTAAATATCTAAATTGATCATTAAACTTATATTCAGCCCATATAGAAGAAGATGAATAAATCATAATTAAACCAATTATATTAAGTGAAAGGGTACTTATTAATATTTTTTTATTCATAACAAAACTCCATATATTAAAGCAAGTAAACTTGCAATTAATCCTATGCACCAAAATAGTTTTACAATATCTCTTTCATTCATTCCTTTTTTTTCAAATGCATGATGAATAGGCGTCATCGGAAATAATCTTTTTTTAGTTAATTTATAATATATTCTTTGTATAATGGTAGTTAACATTTCGATTACAAAAACAAATCCAATTATTATTAATAATAATTCATGTCTTGTTATTATAGCCGTACTTGCAAGAACACTTCCCAAAGCAAGTGAACCAGTATCACCCATAAATATTCTAGCAGGATTAATATTAAAAAATAAAAATCCAAGTAAAGCTCCAACAAGCGTAAATATAAAAATTGTTAAATCCATATAACCATTTAACCAATCAGTATTATAGACAATTATACCAAATGTAGAAAGGGCAATTACTGATAGACCACCAGCAAGACCATCTAAACCATCAGTTAAATTTACAGCATTTGTTGTTCCAAGTAAAACTAATAAAATAAATATTCCATATAAAAAACCGATATTTTTTTTGAAGTTTATTAAATGAACCCATAATAATGGTTCATTTCCAGCAAGTAAAAACAAATAAAAGAACACAAGCGCAATTATAATTTGCATTATAAGTTTTTGGTTTTCTGTTAATCCATCATTATTTTGCCTTTTAATTTTTAAATAATCATCAATAAAACCTATTAAAGAATAAGAAATAAATGAAAATATTACAATTATGAGAGTATAATTTATTTCGATTTTTTTAAGCATATATAAAATAAATGTTATTACTAAAGTAGGTAATATAAATATTAATCCACCAATAGTAGGAGTATGATTTTTCGATTTGTGAGCCCTTTCTAAATATTTACTTATACTTTGATCTGCCTTTAATTTTTTTAGTATTGGTATTAATAAATAGCCCGTTATAATTGATAATATAAAACTTGTTAGTACAACTATAAAAATTATATGCATACTTTATCTCCTTATAAATTATATTCACGATTATATAAATTAGACTTAGTAAGCCCAAGTTTATAGAGTCTTGTAATAATAAGAAAAATATGGTAAAATGAAAAAGTACCAACAAAGTTGATATGATTAATCAAGATCAAAACGATCTGATAAGAATAATTAATATTCTTTTTTTAAAACAAAAAAATATAATATATAGGGAGAGTTTATGAAAAATAAAGTTGTCGTATTTGGCGGAGGCACAGGAATGTCTCATTTAATTAAAGGATTAAAATTATTTCCACTTGACCTTACAACAGTTGTATCTGTGTGTGATGATGGGAAAAGTACAGGAAGACTAAGAGATGAATTCCATATTCCAGCAGTCGGAGATATAAGAAGAGTTTTAGTTGCGCTTTCTGAAACAGAACCACTTGCACTCGAATTACTCAATTATCGCTTTAAAACTACAAGCGATTTAAACGGCCATACTGTAGGTAATTTATTACTAGCAGGATGCACGAATATAACTGGAAATATGTCTGACGGAATAGAAGCATTAAGCAAAATCCTAAACCTAAAAGGTAAAGTTTTACCACTCACAGAAGACAATGTTATATTAATGGCTGATATGAGTGATGGAACAACTATTGAAGGCGAACACCTAATTACAGAATCAAACAAAAAAATAAATCGTGTTTACTATAAAGAAAAAGCGAATGTAAACGAAAAAGTAATTAAAGCAATAAAAGAAGCAGACTTAATCGTTTTAAGTATGGGAAGCCTATATACAAGTATTATTCCTAATTTAATAATCGATGATGTTGTAAAAGAAATAGAAAATAGCAAAGCAAAAATAGTCTATACTTGTAATCTAATGACCCAACCAGGAGAAACTGATGACTTCAAAGTAAGCGACCACATTAAAATATTAAACAAATATTTAGGAAATAGAAATATTGATATCGTAATTGCAAATAATTCAATAATAGATAAGAAAATCGCAAATAAATATTCCAATTTAGAGCAAAAAGATCCAGTCATTTTAGATGTAAACGAAGTTAGGAAATTAAATGCCAAAATATTAAGTGATGACTTTGCAATCATCGAAAACAATGTTCTTAGACACGATACACTAAAATTAGGATATAATATATTTTCAGTCCTAATAAATGAAAATAATAATGTAAAAAGAAAAGTATTAAAAAAATAAATAGATTCGTCTATTTATTTTTCTTTAAGTATAATGTATTTAAAACTTTAACTTTCTTACCAATCTTAGTAATAAATTGTTTCTTTACGCCTTCTGGTAATCTTTTTTTTACAACTTTCATATTCTACCTCTTTCTTTCGCTTATAATTATAACACATTTACTTATATTTACAATACCTTTTAATTAAAAACTTGAATAAAATCATTATATGAAGTAAAATAATTATGGTGATAATAATGAAAAAAAGACATTTAAAAAAAAGTGGCATATTAATTATAGTTTTAGTACTCTATATAAGTATTATGCTTGTATTTATAAATAAAAAAAATAAAAATGAAATAAAAAAAGATAATGATATTATAATGGTATCTTTAATCGGAAAAACAAAAGAAGAAGTAGAAGAATATGCCTCAATCAATAAATTAAGACTAAACATAAAATATGAATATAGCGATTCATCTAAAGGTGTAAGTAAACAAAGTATTCCTGAAGGAAATAAAATAAAAGAAAATGATACACTTGATGTAACAATAAATAAATATTTAGATAAAGAAAAATATAAAAAAGATGGAATAAACGAACTTGGAAGAATACCCATAATGATGTATCACCATATCGTAAATATTGAAGACAATAAATATACTGGAGGTAATGTAGATGTTGATGGCTACAATAGAACAGCCAAAGCATTTAGAGAAGATCTAGAATATTATTATCAAAATAACTATAGAATGATAAGACTATATGATTACGTAAACGGTAAAATAGATGTTGAATACGGAAAAAGTCCAATTATTCTTACATTTGATGATGGAAATAGTGATAATATAAAAGTAACCGGATTAGATGAAAATGGTAACATTATAATTGACCCCAATAGCGCGGTTGGTATTCTTGAAGAATTTAAGAAAAAATATCCTGACTTTAATGTAACAGCAACATTCTTTGTTACCGGATCTCTATTTAATCAAGGAAAGTACAATGAAAAAATCCTTAAGTTTTTAGTTGAAAACGGATACGATGTTGGAAATCATACCAAAGATCATAATAATATGAGCCAAATAAACGAAGAAAAAACCGAATATGTTGTAGGATATGTATATGAAAAACTAGAAAGTATTATTGGAGATAAATATGTAAATATAGTCGCGCTACCATTTGGAACCCCATATTTATCAAGCCATAAAAACTTTAGCCATATTATTACCTCGACTTATAACGGAAAAACATATAACACGATATCCACCTTAAGAGTAGGATGGGAACCAGATTATTCACCATTCAGTAAAACCTTTAACAAAAACTTTATAAAAAGATGTAGAGCATATGACAATAACGGAAAAGATTTTGATATCACATATGTATTTAATAATATTTTAAAAAATAATAGATACATATCAGATGGCGATGAAAAAACCATTGTCATACCAAAAAAATCAGAGAATTATGTTAATGATAATAATTTATATAAAGTAACTTACTAGTACAATTACTCATACTATATAACGGTGATATAGATGAATATTTATGAACTTAATAATATTTTAGAAGGTGAAATTACAAATCTAAACAAAATAAATTACGATAATATTCAAACAGATACAAGATTAGTAAATAAAAATAGTCTGCTCTTTATCTTTAACCTAGAACACGATAATGCATATAAATATATTAAAAATATGCAAATTAAACCAGCTATAATTGTTATAAACGAATATGAAAAAACAGTACCAAGCGTAAGCTGTATTAAAGTGAAAAACACCATAAAAGCATATGGAATCCTAGCGAGTTACCATAAATCACAAGTATATAGACCAACTATTATGATAACCGGATCAGTCGGAAAAACAACAACTAAAGATATGATATATGATATATTAAGTATAAACTATAAATGCAAAAAAACAGAACAATCTCAAAATAATATATTAGGCATATCAAAAATGTTACTCGATATAAAAGATGAAGATATTTTAATAGTCGAAGCCGGATCTAACCATATAGGCGAAATAAAAGAACTATCAAGCATCATTAAACCAGATATTGGTGTAATTACCAAAATAGGTAGTAGTCATATAGGAAACTTCGGAAACATTCAAAATATCTTTAAAGAAAAAACAAGCTTTATAAATGAAAATGTTATCGTGCTAGTTAATGGAAAAGATAAATACTTAAATAAACTAAAAGGTTATAATATATATAAAGTAGGAAAGAAAAACCTAAAAGTAAAAAAAATCAAAGTTAAAAATAACTTATCATTTATAACAAATAATATTAAATTAGAACTGAATTCCCTAAATAAAGACTTAGTAATGAATGCAGCACTTGCATTTTATGTTGGTTTACTATTCAATATACCAATCAATAAAATGAAACTAGCCCTTAAAAAATACGCATTCCCTAATCATCGCCAAAACATATATAATATAAATAATACACTATTAATTGATGATACCTATAATGCATCTTATGAATCAACACTATCAAGCATTAAAATGACAAAAAAAATCCATAAATCAAAAATATTTATATTAGGAGATATGTATGAATTAGGAAATAAAACAAATAAAATCCATAAAAAAATATTAAATAAATTAAAAGGCTATAAAGTATATACTGTAGGTGAATTTTATAAAAATAAAAATAATTATAAAACAAAAGAAGAATTAATAAGAAAATTAAAAAAAATCAATTTAAAAAATAAAGTTATATTAGTTAAAGCATCAAGAAAAATGGAATTTGAAAAAATTGTCGATTTTATAAAAAAAGAACTAGCAAATAATTAATAAATGTTATATAATTGAATAGAGGTTGATAATATGTATCAGAAAAAAACAGATAACGTTATATATTTCGTTGCCGTATTTATGGTAACATTTGTTGTAGTTTTTATGGCAGGCACTACATATTGCCGTGTTCAAAATGAAAAAACTATAAACACTCATAAAGAAGTTAAAATGGTCGCTCGTATTGAAGGATGGAAAAAAAATAATAAAGACTTTAAAATTGATGAAAAAAAAGTTGAAATAAATATTGATGCAACAGGAAGTACAACCGATGTAAAATATATGGTACATATCAGTAATATTCCAGAAGGTGTAAAACTATATAAAGATGAACACTTTTTATATGAACTTGATAATGATTTTGATGGAATAATAAATTATAAAGAAACTATGAAAGAAAAAATTGTTTTCTATATTGAAAATAATAATGAAAATGTTCCGGTAATAGATGATAATTCAATAAACAATAGTACAACTGATGAACCAAATAATGAAGAAGTACCATCATTTAATGTAAAACTACTTTTTGAAAAACAAGATTTAGGGGGAATATAATGAATAATAAAGGAATGACTCTAGGAATTGAGATCTTAATTATTGTTTTCTTTGCATTCGCAGCCTTTTTATCAATATTTATATTAGTAAGATCATTTACAGGATCATATGATAACAACTATAAAACTCCTGCATATTATCATTCAATTGAATTAAAACTAGAAAAAGCTGCGAGAAAATATATGGATGGAAAAAGTATAAATGAAAAAACAATAATAACAGCAGATGAATTAAAAGAAGAAAAATTATTTAATAATAAATGTAATGGTTATGTTGTAATTGATAAAACATTTTACACACCATACATTAAATGTGATGATTACGAAACAATAGGGTACTCTAAAGTACTTGCTAATTAATAATTTGATTTTTTTAAAGAAAAGAGTATAATACATAAAAGAAAAGGAGTGATATGATGAATGCAAAATTAGTAGCTAAGTATTTTTTAGCAAAGGATCCAGGACATAAAATGTTTAATAAAAATATTGTAAAATACAACGAACGAAACTTTTATGAAGGAAATGCAAGAATGAATAAATATTTGTTTTTAGCGCAAGTTGTTTATCTTGCCAAAAATGGTAAAAAATTATTTTCTGATGATTTTCGTGCATATGATAACGGACCAGTTATTGAAGAAATTATGAAATCATATCCTGCTCTCAAAGCTGATGAAACATTTGAAGGCATATCAGAAGATGATAAAATATTCCTTGATAAAATCTATCTCGCATTAGAAAACGCAACTTATGAAGAATTGATAGAAATTACTCACGAAGATCCAGAATGGATGAGTTTGCAATCACAAACATATAATGCTCCTATTATGGACTTAGAAAAACATATTGAAGAATATAAAAAAAGATATAAAGGACTAATAGAAGCATTAAATATATGACAGATAATCTTAAAATAGGCCAGATACTATGGCTTAAAGTAAGATATCAATTAGATAAAGTTGCCGATGAAAAACACCCAATGCTAATTGCTAAAATATATGATGATTACATAGAGGTAATTGCAATAGATAAAACAAAAGGTCGTCTACACCAATTATTTAGACCATATAATTATTATATTAATTCGCAAAATCCTAAAGAAAAAGTTTTATTTGAAGATAGTTATGCACAGCTAAATACTAAACTTACAATTGAAAGATTTGATGATTTATCAACATATAGAAAAACAGATGAATGTTTGTCACAAGAAAAACTTGAAGACTTATTAACATATTATGAAGACTATCAAACAAACAATAAACTAGATAAAGAACGAATTATTCATATAACAAAAGAAGAACTTTTAAAATTAAATCAAAATACAGATTAATTTGTAAAATAAAGTAAAATATATTTTATTTTATTTTTTTTTGGTGTATAATTATTTGTAGTATATGAGGAGGAAATAAAAATGACATTAATTTATTTTATATTAGTACTTGGTATAACTGTATTTATTCACGAATTAGGACATTTCATATTCGCTAAAAAAGCAGGAATATACTGTTATGAATTTTCACTTGGTATGGGACCAGTAATATTTAAGTTTAACCGTAAAAACGATGAAACAACATATTGCCTTAGACTTTTCCCTATAGGGGGATTTGTACAAATGGCTGGAGAAGCAGTCGATTTAGATGAAAACATTCCAAAAGAAAAAAGAATGCAAAGTAAAACTTGGCTTCAAAGATTTTTAACAGTAAGTGCAGGTGTTATATTTAACTTCTTACTAGCGTTAATTATTTTCTTTACAGTTGGTATGATTTCTGGAACTAACGACCAAAAAGCATATGTTGGTGGAATAGGTGAGAACTTTAAGGCAAGTACAACTAACTTAAAAGTTGGCGATCAAATCCTAAAAATAAATGGTAAAAAAAGTTTATCAAATAGTAAAGCATTACTTCTATTAACTATTAATAATGGAAAAAATATTGATGTTTTAGTTAAACATACTGATGGAACAAAAGAGACAATCACTATTGAACCAACACTAGTAAAAGAAATATTGGATGAAAATAATAATGTTACAGGATATGAAGTTTATGAGGGCGAAGAAACAAAAGATGCAATCTATAAATATGGTATTAGTTTAACAAGTAAAGTAACAAGTGTTAAAATTAATAGTTTCAAAGATTTTTGGAATAATGTATACCATGCATTTATCTATTCATTTCAAACATTCTTTGGCTTAATCGATCAAATGTTTAACATTATCGGTTACCTATGTACAGGTAAATTATCACTTTCTAGTCTAAGTGGACCAGTTGGTATATATGAAGTTGTAGGCGAAAGCGCAAAATATGGCTTTATTAATGTTGTATATTTGGTAGGCTATATATGTGTTAATGTTGGATTTATTAACTTACTACCACTTCCGGCATTTGATGGTGGCCGTGTATTCTTTATGATAATTGAAGCAATCAGAAAGAAACCAGTAAGTCCTAAAATCGAAAACATTATTCACGCAGTAGGACTAACACTATTAATGATTTTAATGGTTGTTATAACATTTAACGATATTATAAGATTATTTGTTAAATAGACAAGATTTATCTTGTCTTTTTTTAATTTTTTCTTCCTTTTTTATAAAAATAATGGTATACTTTAATAGTAGGTGATGATTTAGATGAAAAAAGGATTTACATTAGTAGAATTAATTGCAGTAATTGTTTTACTTTCTTTAATCGCACTTTTCACTTTTCCAAGTGTAAATAAGACAATTAAAGATCGTAAAGAAGCATTATATAATGTACAAATTGACAATATAAAAGCATCAGCTGTTAGTTATATTGATAAAAATGGATTACTTAAAGATAATGATAAAGTTATTGTAACTTTATGTCAGTTAAAACAAAACGGATTTACTGATGAAAAAATAAAGAATCCTATTAATAATAAATATATTCCAGATGATTCTAAAGTTATTGTAACAAAAGATGAAAGAATATTCATTTATGGAACTGATGGCAATACAACTTGTACAGTAAACGATACAACTTTATTTGAATATGTGGAAGTTGGATCTGAATATAAAGAAACTATAGATGTTAGTTTATATACTGTAACTATATATAGCGGGGATATTGTTGTAAACAAAATTGATACATCTAAATTAGGATCATATTTTATTGAATATGTAAGTAGTAATAAAAAAATAAATAAATATGTATATATTGTTGATACAACATCGCCAAGTATTCTTTATAAAGATAAAGTAAATGGAAGTAATGAAATTGGTAAAAGCGCTATTACAATTGAAGCAAATCAAGGTGTATTTATACCTTATAATGTAATAGTTAGTGATAATAGTGGAGAAGTAATTGAACCAACTATTTCATCAAATGTTAATTTAAGAATACCAGGATCATATTATGTTACTTATAAAGCAAGTGATAGTAGTGGTAATACAACTATAAAAACACAAGTGATTAAAGTAGTAGATACAAAACCACCTGTTATTGAAAGTGTTAGTGGTAATCCAAGTGTTAAAACACCAATGAGCGTAGTTATAACCATAAATGCATACGATAATGGTGTTGGTCTGCACCCATTAGGAGCTTATTCGTTTGACGGCGGTAAAACTTGGCAAGTATCAAATAGTATTACAGTTGATAGTAATACAACTCTTAATATTGTTGTAAGAGATGCTACTTTAAATAAAACAAAACATACAGAAAAAATTACAAATATACTTAAAGATGACAAAAACATTTCATTCACAATAAAAAGTGGTACCTTAAAAAATAATGGTTGGTTTACAAGTGATGTTAGTGTTTTAGTTAAACCACTTGTATCAAATGATTATTTTGAATCATTTAGTTATTGCACAGGAAATAATATTTGTACTCCAGATAAAACAAGTACGAATTATAATGGTGAAACTATAAAACTTACAGAAAATACTAGTGGTACTCTAATATGTGGCCGAGTTAATAAAAAAAATAATACAAAAACAGATGTAGTATGTAGTACCTTATTTAAAATTGATAAAAGTATACCAGATGTAAGATATGAAGTAATATCAGGAAATCAAAATAATGGATACGAGCCTTGGTATGTAAGCGACGTTAATCTATCGGTTAGAACTTCATCAATAAGTGGTATTGAAAAAATTGAATATTGTACAACAACAGGAAATAGTTGTACTCCAAATAAAACAGCATATGGTTCAAATATAAATGTTATATTGAGTACAAATAGTAAAACAAATAAAGTATGTAGTATTGTTACAAACAATGCCGGAACAAGGGGCCAAAATACTTGTAGTATTAATTATCAAATAGATAAAACAGTGCCAAGTGTAAGCCTTGTTTTAAATGGTGGTGTTGGTGATTATATTGGTAAAACAGCAAGTATTAAAGCTGTAGTTAGTCCAAGTACTAATGCTAGTGGTTATACTTTTGTTTGGTACAAAAATGGTACTCAAATTCAAAGTGGAACTAGTGATACGATTACAATTAGTAATGGTGATAATATATATAAAGAAGATACTTATAGAGTTGTTGTTATCACAGGAGCAGGAAATAAGGGTGAATCTTCTAAAAAAGTAAAGGTAGATACTGTTAAACCTACTTGTAGCTTAACTGCAAATGGAACTAATGGAAATAATGGTTGGTTTATATCAAGTAGCGTTAATATTATTGGTACATTTAAAGATAGTGAAAGTGGTGTTGAAAGTAAAGGTGTTGGTACTAGTTATGGTTACAATGGTAATACTAGTTATAGTGTAAGTACAAATACCAAAGGAACTACCATATATTGTTCAGTTAAAGATAAAGCTGGTAATGAAGGAAGTAATAGCATAACCATTAAGAAAGATGATGGTAGTGATAGTAAGTGTTATTTGACAGGTGAAAATACATCTTGGACCAATAAGAAACCAAATACATTCTATGTTGCCGAAACAAGTATTAGCGGTTTTAAATTAGAATCGGGTGCTGTCCACCACGGCGTTACCTGCACATCGACAAAATGTAGCAAAACAGCATATTGGCCAGCATCGTATATTAATGCAAAGGTATTAAAAACTCGTGATTTTTCTTCGATGGAACTTGTTCTTGAGTCAGGTGCATTTGTTAAATGTCCTGCAGTAACGGCAAACATTTATTATGATGGTGAAAAGCCAACTTGTTCATTTGATGGAAATACTCCAAACGGTAATAATGGTTGGTATAAAAGTACAGCAAACATAAAAGCAACATTTAATGATGGAAATGGTAGCGGGATTGATAAATATGGTGTAGGTGATGATAGCACTTCCTCATATAATAATCAAGATACTTATGTATTAAGTGGAAATACCAGTGGAAAAACATTAACATGTCTTGTAAAAGATAAAGCCGGAAACGTAGGAAGTAATACAATAAATGTTAAGAAAGATGATGGTAGTAGCACATCTTGCTCATTAAGTGGTGAAAATAGTAGTTGGACTAATAAACAAGTTATTATATCATATAGAATGAATAATAGTTTGAGTGGAATAGATACAAGTTATAATGGAGATAGTCAAGGATTTTATAGATTATTTGGTCCAGGAGGATATGTTGAATTACAAATGCCATTCCAAACTGAAGGACAAGTTGCTAAAACAACAACATTCCCAAGTTGGACATGGAGAACTAATTCAGGAGCAATCGCATCTTGTTCATCTAAAACAGCAAATGTCTATTATGATAGCGAAAAACCAACATGTTCTATAAGTATAAGTGGAACAATGGGAAATAACGGTTGGTATAAAACTAAATCAACAGCTTCGGTTAGAGGAAACGATGGATCAGGTAGTGGTGTTGCAAGTGCTTTAATTGGATACACAGCATCAAACGCTGTATCATCATCAATAACAATAAATGAAGGCGGAAGAGCATCTCAATTAGTTGGTATAGTTAAAGATAAAGCTGGTAATACAACCACATGTACTCACGGTGAATGGAAAGTTGATGCAACCATTCCTTCTGTAAAAGTAACGGGAACTGTTGCTAGTGGTACATGGACAAATAAAGATGTAACATTATATGGTGGCGTAACACCAGATGGTGTAGATAGTGTATTTAGCGGTTATACATATAGATGGACTAGAAATGGAACATATGTAGGATCAACTAAGAATATAACTGCAACATCAAGCGGAACATATACATTAACTGTAACAACAGGTGCCGGTAATAGCGCTTCAGCAAGCTATACTGTTAAAATTGATAAAACTGCACCAACTTGTGAGTATAGTGGAGGAAGCAGTAGTTGGACTAATAGGTATGTTACAATCAAGATTGGTTGTAAAGACAATGAAAGTGGATGCTCAAGCGGTGAAAAGAGTGAAACAATTAAAACACTAACAAGAACAAAAGCAATGACAACAACTATTAAAGATAAAGCAGGTAATAGCACAACTTGTACTAAAACATTCGATGTCTATTATGATGGTACTGACCCAGTATGTTCAGTAAATATAACAAGTTCGGGAACAAGTGGTGTAAGTGGAAACGTTAGTGCTACAGATACAGGTAGTGGTATTAGTGGATCATCAAGTCGATCATTCACTAACATAAAATCAAGCACAACTTATACATTCAGTGATAAAGCAGGTAATAGCACTTCTTGTAGGGTAAATGTAACTAGCAAGACCGAATACCGAAAAACGACTTGTAGAGAATACAAAGCGTGCTCAAGTAATCAATGTGATTGGAATACTTGTCTAACAACAAAATGCTCTGGCGGATGGGATAATAGAGTATGGGGAAACAAATATAAGTGTTGTAGCGCTCAAGGATGTGGACCGAGTTCGTGTCACGAATCTAACCCTGGACCAAGATATTGTATAAAAGATGGCAATACAAAATGTCTTGTAAATTCAGGAAAATGGAATAGTTGTAAATATGAAGAGTGCGTTCCAGGATATGAAACGTGTCGAGCAGAAAATTGTGGCTGCGAAACATGGAATTCAGCTGGAAATTGGAGTACAACTTCTTGTCACGAATCTACAGTAATAAAATGTGAAAGTAGGACGGTGTATTATGGCAGCTAAAAAAATATTATCTTACACTTTAATCGTAATTGCCGTATTACTTATAATTCTTCCGATCATTATAAACAAAGATAATGAAAAGGAAAAAATAAAAGTAAAACGTGATATGGAAAATAAGATGACTGAGTTTTGCAACTATGCATTTATTGATTTAGATAAAGATACAGGCGAAGTATGGGTAACTATTGCAGAAATGAAAAAATTATTTGACTATGACATATCTTTATTCGAAAATAAAAAATATGCGTGTGACTTATCAAAATCCCATATTGAGGCAACTATTGAAGACGATAAATTAATCTGTAAGCCAGTATTATCGTGTAAATATTTATCAAAATAATTATTGACAAGTAATAAAAAAAATAGTATTATTTATTAAAACAACGAGAAAAAATATTATTAACTTCCTTATATTAGTGAGCTTGGTATAGTGAAAACAAGTTATAATAGCTAATAATTCCTATTTTCTCAAGGTGAAATGCAAACATTTCCGGGTAAAACCGTTATATTAATTAAGATAAAAAAAGGATGGTACCGTCTTTATAGACTCCTTGTACCATTCTTTTTTTGCTATATTAGGAGGAAGAATTATGGCAAATAAAGCAATAACAAGTAGAGATGTAGACTTTGCACAATGGTATACAGATGTTGTAAGAGCAGCTCGCTTAGCAACTTATTCGTGTGTAAAAGGATGCACAATATTTGAACCAAATGGATATGCAATTTGGGAAAACATTCAAAAAAACATGGATAAATTATTTAAAGAAACAGGACATAAAAATGTCGCAATGCCCTTATTTATACCAGAAAAATTATTAAACAAAGAAAGCGAACTTGTAAATGGATTCGCACCAGAAGTGGCTTGGGTAACAGAAGGCGGAACTAAAAAATTAGATGAAAGACTATGCGTTAGACCAACAAGTGAAACACTCTTCAGTGATTACTATAGTACAGTTGTAAAATCTTATAGAGATTTGCCATTAAAATACAATCAATGGTGTAGTGTAGTAAGATGGGAAAAAGAAACAAGGCCATTCTTAAGAAGTCGTGAGTTCTTTTGGCAAGAAGGACATACTGTTCATTCAACGAAAGAAGAAGCAGAAGATGAAACAAGAGATATGTTAAATCTATATAAGTTTTTCTTTGAAAAGTACCTTGCAATACCAGTTGTAACCGGAAGAAAAACTGAAAAAGAAAAATTTGCCGGTGCCGAATATACACTAACAATTGAAGCACTTATGCATAATGGTGTATGCTTACAAAGCGGAACAAGCCATTATTTTGGACAAAAGTTTAGTAAAGCATATGATATAAAATTCCTAAATAAAGACAATAAATTAGAATACTGCTATCAAACATCTTGGGGAACATCAAATAGAATGATTGGAGCCTTAATAATGGTTCACGGAGATGATAACGGTTTAGTCTTACCACCATTAGTCGCACCAACTCAAGTTGTTATAATAGGAATAGGTGAAGTAGATAAAGAAGTAGATGAAATCTATAATACTATTAAAGACTCTGGAATAAGAGTAAGCGTTGATGATAGCGAGAAATCTCCTGGATTTAAGTTTGCCGAAGCCGAAGTAAATGGTATACCAGTTAGAATAGAAATCGGTAAAAGGGATCTGGAAAACAATGAAATAACAATTGCACGAAGAGATACCCTAGAAAAAGTAAAAATAGATAAAAATATAGATATTGTTTTATATTTAAAAGAACTATTCGAAAAAATCCAAAAGAATATGTATGAAAAAGCCTTGGAAAGAATGGAATCTATGACATATGAAGCAAAAACTATGGAAGATATCGAAAATATATTAAATACAAAACCAGGATTTATTATAGCAGATTGGTGTGGAAGTGAAGAATGTGAAGCAAAAATCAAAGAAATCAAAGGATGTAAATCAAGATGTATTTTAGAAAATCACGATAAAATTACAGGTAAATGTGTTGTGTGCGGAAAAGAAGCAAAAGATACAGTAATATGGGGAATTCAATATTAGAGTTCCTTTTTTTGACAAAAAATAAAAAATATATATAATATTTGTTAAGGAAGCGAAAATATGGATTTTATTAATACAAATGAAAACACCGAATTGTTAAAAATGGATACGAATGATTTGAACATTTTGTTAAACTTACTAAATGAATATGATTTAGAACTAAGAGATAATTTAAACTTAAACAAAAATATTACATTTGGAATAGAAATAGAAAGCGAATTCGCTGATATAATAAATATCGAAAACGAAATAGAATTAAATGGTTTAAAAAACACTTGGCAACTAAAAGATGACTACACTCTAGATAATGGCATTGAAATATCAAGCCCAATTTTAAAAGATGATAGTAGAACATATAAAGAAATAGAATTAGTATGTAATATATTTAAAAAATATTCCAAAATTGGAGCTCACTCAGGCGGACATATTCATATCGGAAGCCAAATACTTGAATCAGAACATAATATACTCGCACTAGTTAATTTTTGGAGTTTATTTGAACACGTTATATATAGATTTACAAACGGTGAATATTTAAATATAAGACCAAGCGCTGATTTATATGCAACACCCCTTAGATGTCTTAGTTTGCCAAGCCCATATAACTTTTCAAAATACAATAATGTAATGGTAGATAGCTGTATAAGACTATGTAATATATCTTCCTTTAAAAATAAAAAAACAAGAAATACAATTGAATTCAGATCACCAAACGGAACATTTGAACCAGTTATATGGCAAAATAACCTTAATCTATTTACAAAAATGATTGAAAAAGTAAAAACAATCGATGTAGAAAGACTATACTATGATTACTTTAGTAACTTTTCAATCAGTGTAAACGAATATAACAAAATATATTTTGAAGATGCAATTAGATTTGCCGATCTAATATTTGATAAAAATATTGATAAAATGTATTTTTTAAGACAATACTTAAAAAATAATGATGTAAGTAATAGATATGTTAAAACCAAAAGATTCGTAAAATAATTGACAACTATCTATTATTTTGGTATTATTTATTTAGAACTGAGAAGAAGAATAGTAAAATAAAAAAATATTGTAGAGAATCTATGTATGGTGAAAATAGATATATTAATTTATTTGAAGAAACTTTGGAGTTAAATACTGTACGCAAGGTATTTCGCTTTAAAAAAGCGTTAAAAAAAAGAGAAAAAAATAAGGTGGTACCACGGCTTTTCGTCCTTTAGATTAGCGTGGTTTTTATTGTGGAGGAGAAAAATGACAAGAAAAGATTTAGCAAATTTAATATTTCCAAATATTAATAAAACAGTAGAAGATTATGAAAAAATATACCCAGAAAGGCTCTTAGATAAAAATGCAATAGTTTCTAGATATGCCCCAAGTCCAACAGGATTCATTCATATAGGAGCACTTCTTTCAAGCTTTACTGATAGCGTGTTTGCAAAACAAACAAATGGCGTATTCTATCTAAGAATTGAAGACACAGATACAAAAAGAACAGTTGATAATGGTATTAATGTAATAATTGACGGTTTAAAAGAATTTGGTGTTACATTCGATGAAGGACCAAATAGTGATAATACAAGTTATGGAGCATATGGACCATATATTCAAAGTGAAAGAAAAGAAATATATCAAGCATTCATTAAACATTTAATTGAAAATGGTAAAGCATATCCTTGCTTTTGTTCACCAGAAGAAATTGATGGAATCAGAAAAGATCAAGAAGCTTGTAAAGCAAGAATTGGTTATTATGGTGAATGGGCACATTGCCGTGACCTAAGTACTGATGAAGCATATGAAAAAATTAAAAACGGCACACCATATATTATAAGATTTAGAAGTGAAGGCGATTTCAATAAAAAAATAATCTGTCACGATGAAATAAGAGGCGATATAGCATTCCCAGAAAATGACATTGATATTGTTATTATGAAAAGTGATAGACTTCCAACATATCACTTTGCTCATTTAGTAGATGATCATCTAATGAGAACAACTCACGTAATTAGAGGCGATGAATGGTTAAGCAGTTTACCACTTCATATTCAACTATTTGAAGCATTTGGATTTAAACCATTAAAATACTGTCACATCGCACCACTATGCAAAGTTGATGATGAAACAGGAAATGTAAGAAAAGTAAGTAAAAGAAAAGATCCAGAATTTGCTATGAGTTACTATCATAAAGAAGGTATCCCATCAGAAGCTGTAAGATTATACCTAGCCAATATAACCAGTAGCGCATTCGAATCTTGGTATATGGCAAACCCAACATTAGATATTGATGATTTTAAGTTTGAATTCAAAAAAATGAATAAAAGTGGAGCATTATTTGATGTAAATAAATTAATGAATATAAGTAAAACTTACATCAGTCATTTAAAAGCAAATGATTTATATAATAGAGTAAGTAAATATTTATTAGAATATGATAAAGAATTCTATAATGTATTTACAAAAGATGAAGTATATTCAACAAATATCTTAAATATTGAAAGAGAAGTTAAAAAACCTCGTAAAGATATTGGCAAATATAGTGATGTCTTTAACGAAATTAACTATATGTATGATGAATACTTTAAACCAATATATGAAGAAACTAAATTAAATGCTGATATGTATTTAGAATACATTAGTTCAGTATTTAATAGTAATGATGACAAAAATACTTGGTTTAATAATTTATCTGAATTTGCAGCAAAATACAATTACGCACAAATGAAAGATTATAAAGAAAACCCTGATAATTATGTTGGCCATATCGGTGATTTCTGTGAAGGATTAAGATATATTATATCCGGAAGAAGACAAACACCTGATTTATATGAAATTACGAAATTATTAGGAAAAGAAAGATTACTTTCAAGAATAAATAACTACAAAAAAGATCAAATGTAATATTTGATCTTTTATTCTTTATGAATCTTATTTAGTAAAATACCAATAATAAAACCACCTAAAATATTGCCAAGTGTTACAAATAATAAATTATTAAATATACCACTTAAACTTATAGAACTAGTTAAAATATTTCTTTCAGCAGAAAGCCCAGCAAATAAATAATACATATTTGCAATACTATGTTCAAACCCAAGTGCAACAAAAGCAAATACCGGAAATATACAAGATAAAACCTTTTCAACATAACTCTTAGATGTACTAGCTAAATATACAGCCGAACAAACTAAAATATTACAAAGTATTCCTAGTGTAAAAGCATTAAGCGCTGATAAATTAATTTTATTAAGAGCAGTCTTAATAGTAGCATTACCAATCAAATAATCATTTATCATAAAATGATTTGTTGAACTTATAAGTAAAACAGCGAAAATCGCACCAACAAAATTACCAAGATAAGAAACAATTAATAATTTTAAGGAATCTTTAATTTTGACTTCCTTATTCAAAATAGGCATTATAACTAAACAATTACCTGTAAAAAGTTCCGTTTTAAATAAAACAACTAATATTAATCCAATCGGAAATACTAAAGCACTCAAAATTTTAGAAATTGAATAATTATTAATAGAAGAACTAACTACAATTGATAACATTGAAGCTATTGCTATAAAAAAACCAGCAAGTAAACCCTTAAAAAAAATCGAGCTTGCGCTTTGACTAACTTTCTTTTTTATTATATCATCCATACTAACCTCCTAATTTTATTTTATCATAAATATATATTTTTTTGAAGAATAAATATGTAATTTTTTGGTGAAAATGTGATATAATTACCTAGAGGTGTTACAAATGAAATATTATTGTATCGGAATAAAAGGATCAGGAATGGCAGCACTTGCCTGTATTTTAAAGGACTTAGGAAATGATGTAATAGGTTATGATGATGATGCAAGTTATAAATATACAATGGAAGGATTAAATAAAAGAAACATAAAAATCTATAGTACAAATGAACACTATATAGATAAAGATACAATTGTAACTTATTCTAAAGCATTTAGTCCAGAACACAAAGAAATGAAAAGATGCAAAGAAATGGGCTTAAAGTTTATTGAATATTTTGAACTAATGGGCGAATTATCAAAAGAATTCTATACGATTGGTGTAAGTGGAACACATGGTAAAACAACAGTTTCTTCTTTACTTCATTCCGTATTAAAAGAAAAAGCCAATTATTTTATTGGTGATGGTGAAGGCTGGGCATCAAAGAATAATCGCTTTATGATAATGGAATCTTGTGAATATAATAAACACTTTTTGCACTATTTCCCATCTCTTGCAATTATTACTAACATAGATAGAGACCATACTGAATGCTACGAAACAATGGATGACTTAACAAATGCCTTTGGCGAATTCGGAAACCGCGCTAAAACAGTTATATGTTTAGGCGATGATAAAAGAATAAGAAGTATTAATTTCAAAAATAAAGCTATTTATTATGGATTTAATGAAAATAATGATATATATGCAAAAAATATAATTAAAAATGAAAAAGGGAATACCTTTGATGTATATTATAATAATGAATATTTAGATACATTCTTTATACCATTATTTGGCGATCATATGATTTTAAATACACTAGGTGCTATTGGAGCATTACTTGAAATCGGTATATCAAAAGATTTAATAAAAGAAAGATTGCAAACATTTGAAAATGCTAAAAGAAGATTCAAAGAAACAGTTATAAATGACACAATCATTATTGATGATTATGCCCATCATCCAACAGAAATAAAGGCAACAATTGAAAGTGCAAGACAAAAGTATCCATCTAAAAAAATCGTAGCCGTTTTTATGCCAAATACTTATTCAAGATATAGAGATTATGCTGAAGAATTTGTTAAAGCATTTCAAAAAGCTGATTATACATTCTTAACAATGGTTAATTCAAATAGAGAAAAAAAGGAAGATTTTAATATTGATAGTGATGATATTATAAAAGAAATAAATGGGGAAATCCTATATGATGATATAAGTATATTAAATAAATATAAAGGCTCAGTATTTTGCTTTATGAGCTGTGCATCTATCTATCATATTGAAAATGAGTTTATAAATGAATTAAAAGAGAAGTAATTCTCTTTTTAATTTGATTATTAAGCAAAAAAATGGTATTATTTAGGTGTGATGTATATGAAAAAGAAAGAAAAGATTATTTTAACCATAACTGCTTTTATTTTAATCTTACTTGCACTTTTAGGTGGTCGTACTTATGCAAGATTTGATGAAGAAAAAGTAAGTATAAAAATAGGTGAAACAAAAGAATTAAATGTTAAAACAAATATAAGTAATTATTACTGTACTTCATCTAATGAAGAAGTTGCTCGTATTATAAATACTTGTGATCTTTATGGCGTAAGTGTAGGAAATGCAGTTATAACTGTTAAAGCAGGTAATCTAACAAATAAAATAAATGTTAGTGTTCTTGATAATGAAAAGGAATATTTTGATTTTAATGAACCATCCCATACAATGAATATAGGTGATAATTATAAATTATTATATAAAACAAATATCAAAAATATTAACTTTAAAGCATCAAATGATAATATTATTATTAAAGATAATGTAGTATATGCTTTAAAAAAAGGAAAAGCTTCTGTGATATTTGAATCAAATGGTATTTACAAAAAACTAGATATTGTTATAAATGAAAAAGAAACTCTATATTTTGATTTTAATGAAACATCCCATACAATGAGTATAGGTGATAATTATAAATTATCATATAAAACAAATATTAAAAATATTAACTTTAAAGCATCAAATGATAATATATATATAAAAAACGGCACAGTATACGCAAATAAAGCAGGTAAAGCAATTGTTAAATTTGAACAAAACGGCTTATATAGAACTATTACTATTAATATAAATGCTAAAACAATTACAGCAACATTTGATAAAGGAAATAGCGATGGTTTAAGTGAATACTCTAAAACTTGCCAAATCAAAGAAATAAATGGAAGCTGTAATATTAACTTACCATATATTAATTACAACAATAACTATGATATTATAGGCTTTGTAAACGGAAATAATACAAATAAACCAGGAACAATTGTAACAATCAAACAAAACACAACATTTGTAGCATCAGTAAATAATAAGAATAAAATAACAATCAATTATATAGGAAACGGCGCAAATATAAGCAAAACTAGCGATACTTGTTATGAAGCAAGTTGCACGCTAACCCTACCAAATATTACAAGAGAAGGATATGAAATATTAGGCTATAGTACATCAAACAAGTATACCTTCGCACAGTATAAAGCAGGCGAGACAATTACCATTAACCAAAACATGAACATTTATGCAATAACAAGAAAAAAAATATACGCAACATTCCTAAATGACAATAAAGTTACAATAACAAAACCAAATAATTATGAATACATAAATAACTCAGTTAGAACATATTGCACAATATATAACACCCTAAACAGCTGTTATATAACTGCACCAACCAATGTATCAATTAATAATAATTATGAATTTATTGGCTTTAGAGGTGATAAAGAATATAAATTAGGCGCAAGAATATATCTAACTCAAAACTATGTTTTCACGCCAATATATAAACAAAAAGAAGTAGTCTATAAAGATATAACAATCTATGTATCACCAAACGGAAACGATAATAATAATGGTTTAAGCAGTAATTATGCCGTTAAAACACTAGATAGAGTACAAAAGATCTTAAAATCATCAACCAATATCAAAAATGTTTATGTAAAAATTGAACCAGGAACTTATTATAATGAACACACTATCTGGAATTACTATAATGGATACAATATAAGATTTATGAGTACAAGCACAACCAAACCAGTATATAAAGGCAATAATAGTACACTTCCTTGGTTTAGCATTTCTCTAAACAATACAAGTTTAGTTGACTTAAAAATATCATTCTATAACATAAAAGTCGAAAGTTACTTTTCAGGAATATCAATTATAGGCGGACCAGGAAAAATAAAGAACGTAACTATTGAAAATATGCTATTTAATAGTATCGGATCAAAAGGAATAAATACAAGTTATACATCAAGAGAATGTATAAATATTAAAAATGCAAGTAATATAAGTATAATTAATAATACATTCACGAATCTATTAAATAATCCAAATGAAACAGCTAATCACGCAATGAGTGCAATAAGACTATATAACACATCTAATTCCCTAATAAAAGGAAACCATATGACAAATGTAGATGGTGATGGTATTATTTTAGAAAATGCCTCAAACAATAATGTAATAAATACCAATACATTTGTCTTAACCGGATATTTAAGTTTTATAACCGAAAACTACTATTCATATTACAAAGTATGTACAAATAATACCATTTCAAACAATAACTTTGTAAGCGGTTATAGTGGTTATAAAGTCCTTAAAACATCAATCCTAGAGCACGGAACAAAACCTAAACTATATTATAATGAAGACTTTACCAATTCCAATAAAAACTTCTATAATAATTTAGGCTATACATTGATAAGAAGTAATTATACAAACAGATTTAAAATTAGCTAAAATCCAGAAAATATCTGGATTTTTTATTTTATTTTATTTATAAATATGATAAAATTATTTGTGGTGATAAAAATGACATATTTAGACTATTCAGCAACAACACCAGTTAATGAAGAAGTATTAGACAGTTTTGTTAAAGTAACCAAAAACTTTATCGGAAACCCTAACTCATTACATAATTTAGGTGTTAGTTCAAAAGAATTAATTGATGAAGCAACAAAACAAATAAGTTCAATATTAAATATTGAACCAAGCGAAATAATATATACAAGCGGTGCAAGTGAATCTAACAATACAGCAATTAAAGGAATATGTAGTAGATATAAAAATAGAGGAAATAAAATCCTTACTACTAAACTAGAACACTCAAGTATTATAGAAACACTTAAATACTTAGAAAAAAACGGATTTATTGTAGAATATATTGAACTAGATGAAAACGGTAATGTTGATTTAGAAGATCTAAAAAACAAACTAACAAATGATACAATCTTAGTAACTATTTGTCACGTTAATAGTGAACTCGGAATAAAACAAAACATAAATGAAATCGGTAAAATAATTCACAAAAACAGTAGAGCTTATTTTCATACTGATATGACACAATCAATTGGTAAAATAAAAGTATCATTTGATAATGTTGATCTAGCAAGCTTTACAGCTCATAAAATATATGGATTAAAAGGAATAGGAGCGCTATATTTAAAAAAAGGAATTGTAATTGATAACTTAATAAACGGTGGAAAAAGTACAAGCATATATCGAAGCGGAACACCATCCCCAGCTTTAATTGTATCCTTTGCCAAAGCCTTAAGATTAATTTATAATGATACTAACCTAAAATATAATCACGTTTTAGAATTAAATAATTATTTAAAAGATAATATAAATGCAATCATTAATAGTACGAAATCAAGTATACCCCATATATTGAATATTAGTATTTTGAATATTAAACCAGAAACAATATTACATGCACTTGAAAAATACAATATTTATATATCTACCCAAAGTGCTTGTTCAACAGCTGATGTAAGTAATAGTGTTTATGCAGTTACAAAAGATTTAGAAAAAGCCAAACACAGCGTTCGTATTAGTTTATCTTATCTAACAAGTTTAGATGATATTAAATATTTTATAAAATGCTTTAATGAGGTCTTAAATACATATGGAAAATGAAACATTTAAAAATATCAAATTTGATAATCTAAACAAAATAATATATGATAAATGTACATTTATTGAATGTGATTTTAGCAATATCAATATAGAAGATGTAAGTTTTTTAGATTCTTCCTTTATTGAATGCAAAATGGTAGGAGTAAATATTAGTTCATCATATCTAAAAAATGTTTTATTTGATAAATGTAAAATGAATCTATTTATAATAGGAGATAGTAATATTATTAATGTAAAGTTTAGCAATTCATCATTAGTAGAAGGAAGTTTATATAATAATGTTTTAAATAAAAAAAATTATGTTTTTGATAACAATGATATGAGTAATATCACTATATACGATAGTATGAATAATGTTTCTTTAGTTAATAACAATATTAATGGTATTAATATTAATTATAGCAATATAAAAGGTTCAATTATATCAAAAGAACAAACTATTATATTATGTGGTTTACTCGGTGTAAAGATAGAGGATTAGTTTTATGAAAAAGTTTATTTGTTTATTTATAAGTTTATTTATATTTATTAATGCAAGTGCAAGTACAAAAATATATTTATTTTATGGCAATACTTGTCCTAGATGCGCTGAATTTAAAGAATATATAAATAAAAATAATTTTAATTACGATATTGAATATTATGAAGTATATGATAATATTCAAAATAATGAATTACTTAAAAAAGTTGCCCAAACTTTTAATGATGAAAGATATGGTGTACCTTATATTGTAGTTGGTAATCAAAGAGTTATTGGTTGGAATGATACCCTAAAAGAACAATTCCATTATATAGTTTCAAACAATAATGGTTGTGATATTGTAGATAGTATCATAAATGAAAAAAATAATTGCCGAATAGGTATTAATTTAGACGGAAAAGTTAAAGTTCCCTTACTAGGTTATGTAAGCACATCTTCAGCATCTATTGGTTTAATTGGTATGCTTATAGGTATTATTGATGGATTTAATCCAATCTGCTTATTCGCTTTAATTTATTTATTAACAAATATTAAATCCAAAAACAAAAAAAGAACATTTATAACGGGTTTCATATTCATTTTAATGAGTTCAATTATTTATTTTTTAATTATGGAATTACTTGTTAATGTTATTTCTATAAATTATATTAATATATTAAATTATATAATTGGTTTTATATTAATAATATGTAGTTTATATAATTTATATAAGTTTATAAAATTTGATAAAAACAGTTATAAAAAAGATAGTATTATGAAAAGAATAGATAGTATTTGTTCAGAAAAGAAATTGCTATACTCTATAATTGGTATACTTTCACTTGCAGTTACTTTAAACATTGTATCAATTCCATCATCTTTAGGTTCACCACTTACTTATTCAGCAGTACTTGCTTTAAATAATCTAAGTTTTATAGAAAGATTAATATTTACATCTATTTATATAATATTTTATATGATTGATGATTTAATTATTTTCTTATTAATTTTACTTGATTTTAATATATCTGAAGAAAAGTATATCAAATATTCATATTTTGTTTGTTTTATTCTTATGATAATAATGGGTATTTTATTATTTATAAAACCTAGTTTACTTATATTTAATGCATCCATATAAAAATATAGTTCATAATTATTAAAGGAAAGGTTTAATCCTTTCCTTTTAATATACTATAAGGCACAAGTAATGATATATCACCAGATGAATAAGGTGCGATTTTGTATCTCTCGAAATAAAATATATACCCCTTATCCGTAAACACAAAATTTTTAAAATTATCTTTAATAGGTCTTGTTCCATCTAATAACATACCAGTATTAACAATTCTCGGATCTTTAATCAATTCTCTTCTAGAATAATCTGATAAAACACCTAAATTATCTATATCAGAAATAAAACTATTATTATTTTTATCATAGTTAATTGTGAAAATAAAATGATTAGGATGAGCACCCCCGACAAAATATTCAACAAAAAATACATATGATAAAATATCATTATAAACATAACTATTATAATTAATAATCAAAGTATAATAATTAAAAATTGTAATATCACTATCTTTAATCTCATTTAAAAATAATTTTTGATAGTATTTTAGCTTTTTAGTAATTTCACTATTTAATTTCTTATAATCAGTAACAGGATAAGATACATCAACCTTATAATTAAGTTTTTCCTCAGCACCCGTATTAGTGTAAACAAACAATAAAACAAGCAGTAAAAATACAATAATAAATCTTCTCATATTATAATATATGATAATATATGGTATAATTAGAATACATAGGAGATGAAATATGGAAATATTAAAAATCAAAAACTTAAATAAAAGTTTTGGAAAAAAGAAAATATTAAAAAATGTATCATTCAATGTAAATGAAGGCGATATATTAGGTTTTATAGGACCAAACGGAGCCGGTAAAACAACAACAATAAAAATGATATTAGGACTTCAAAGCATCAATAGCGGAACTGTAACCATTAATGGCTATGATATAAAGAAAAACTTTGAAAAAGCAATCGAAAAAGTAGGAACAATCGTTGAAAATCCTGATCTTTATATGTATTTATCAGGCTATGATAATTTAAAACTAATATCTAACCTATATAAAAATGTAGATAAGAAAAGAATTGATGAAGTAATTAAAATAGTAAAATTAGAAACAAGAATAAATGATAAAGTATCAAAATATTCACTTGGTATGAGACAAAGACTAGGAATCGCGCAAGCCTTACTACATAAACCAAATCTACTAATATTAGATGAACCAACAAACGGCTTGGATCCTGAAGGAATAAAAGAACTAAGAGATATAATTAAACGCCTTGCGACTAAAGAAAAAGTTGGAGTAGTAATATCAAGCCACAATTTATCTGAACTAGAAAGTTTTTGCAATAAAATAGTAATTATTAAAAATGGTGAAATAGTTGAAACAAACGAATTAAAAAAAGTTAAAAACATTGAAGAATCATATATATTTGAAGTAGATGAAATATCAAAAATATCTAAAATATTAGAAGAAAAAATCGAAAAAATAAATGATAATTCTTTTAAAATTCATACAAATAAAGAAAGTATACCAGAAATTATCAAAAAATTAATAGAAAACGGCGTAAAAATATATACAGTAAAAGAAGAAGAAATATCTTTAGAAGATGCATTCTTAAAAAGAGCAGGAGGTAATATAATTGATTAACTTAATAAAAAATGAATTATTCAAAATATTTAAGAAAAAAGGAATATATATAATATTAACGCTATTATTTGCATTTCTATTATTAATAAATTATATAACAAAAGAATCAAGTAAAGATTACCATAATGGATATATAAAACTTTTAAAAGAAGAAATTAAAGATTATAACGTAGACAATTTAAATGATGAAGAAGGGGAGTTAACCTGGTATATAGATGCTCTAACACAAATAGAAATGTACGATTTAGCAAGTAATTATGATAAAAAATCTTGGCAGTATAGTGTAATTAATAATGATGGCTATAATTATATATCAGCAATCAATAATAATATTTATAGATATAAAGATAAAAAGGAGGAAGAAATATCAAGAAGAAAATATGAAAATTTTAAAGAACTATTAAAAGGTGATTGGCAAGCATATGCAAATAAAGAATTAGAATCACTAAAAAATGAAGGCGCTAAAGAAGAAATAAAAAAGGCAGAATTAAGATTAAAATATAATATTGCATACGGAGAAAACAAATTAAACAATGCTTTAACTAACTATGCTTATGCTAACGAAGAAATATTAAACAAAAAGAATCTAACATTTGATGAAGAACAAAAGCTTCAAAATATAAAAAGAAATTACTATATTAATAAATATATGGTTGAAAATCATTTTGATGAACCAGATGATGCTACAACAAGAGGAGCACTAATTTCTTTGCCTGAAAACACAGAACTATTTATAGTAATTGCAGTTGCTTTAATTGCAAGTTCAATTATAAGTGAAGAATTTAATAAAGGAACAATAAAACTATTATTAGTTAGACCATATAATAGAACAAAAATTATTTTGTCAAAATTTATAACAATAATTTTAATGACTATATTTGTAGTTATAATATCATATTTAATGGAATTAATAATAGGTGGTATATTCTTTGGATTTAATTCTTTAAGTACAAATGTACTTGTATATAATTATAATTCAAATAGTGTTTATGAAATGAGCATATTTAAAAATATTTTAATTAGAACATTATGTAGTTCACCAATCTATATTTTACTCGGAACTCTAGCATTCTGCTTAAGCACAATAATAAGTAATACCGGAGTATGTATGGCAATTACATTAGTTGGCTATATTGGTAGTCAAATATTAGATAGTTTAGTTATTTATTTCAAACTAACAAACTTTAAATACTTTGTAACTCTTAATTGGGATTTAAATCAATTCTTATATGGAAGATTGTATGCATTTGAAGGAATGAATTTAACAAGTGCATTAATAACATCAATAATTTATTTTATAGTAATGTTATTACCAACTATCTTATACTTTAATAAAAAGAATATAAAAAATATTTAATTTCTTAAATATTTTTTTTTGACCTAAATACTTTTTTATATTGTTCATACCTTGGCAAGGAAATTTATCGAAAATCTTTTCATTTTTTGATTGTATTAGCACTAAATTATAAGTATAATGTTTTTTGGAGATCTCGATTATTGGGTGCTTGCCTTTCTACAAAAAATAGAAAGGGCGTGATATTATGATGAAAAATGAAATCATTAAACTATTTCAACTAATAATCATAATTGAAGCGATAACAATATTTATTCTAATAATTGCTTTATTAGTAAAATAACTAATAAAGTAATACAAATATAAAAAAAGCACTCACCAACAATGAAATAACATCATTGGATAGAGTGCTTAACTAAAAACAACAAGGTAAGTACTCAAGTGGAAATTGAGTATCTCCCTTTTTTATTATATGTAGGTTTCCCTTACATATTCATAATATCATTTTTAATGCGCTTTGTCAAACAATCAAATAAGTATTAACGAAAATATTTAAGTTTCAAAATAAATGAATAATTATATTTATCTTGACATTTGATATACATTGAGGTATATTTGTCGAGGAGGAAAACTATGGAAAGAATAACTATTAACAAGAATGTAAGAGGGTTTGTAAAAAATAGCGCGTTTGAAGTGATTGAAAAACTCGCTAAAAACAATAATGGTTATATAACCGCCCAAATGATAACAGAATTAAATATTCATAGAGGATACTTAAAAGAAATGATTGATATGGGTAAAATAGAAAAAATAACAAGAGGGGTTTACATAATCAAAGAACTTACACCAGACAAATTTTATGCCTTATCACTTAGATGCCCTAGAATTATTTATTGTGAATTAACAGCCTTATTTTTGCTCGGAATAATAAAAGAATGCCCTAAAAAATATGATATAGCAGTAAATGCAAACTATCACGATGAAGCATTAGTTAAAAATTATCACTTAGTTAAATGTTTTCCAAACATATTAGAAATAGGCGTAAGGACAGTAATAACACCATTCGGCAAAGAAGTAAAATGTTATGATTCTGAAAGATGTATATGTGATTTAATTAGATTCAAAAAAAGATTTGACTTTAAAATTATTAAAGAAATATTAAATAAATATATGAAATCAAAAGAAAAAGATACTCAAAAATTATATGAATATGCCAAAAAACTTAGAGTATCAAAAGAATTAGAAAGAATAATAGCACTTTATGTAGAGGATTAATTATGGAAGAATATAGAGAAATTGAAAGAAGCATAATAAAAAAATATCGCAAAGAAATATGGAGCAAGTTTGTAAAAGCCGTAAGTGAATATGAACTAATAAAAGAAGGCGATAAAATAATGGTTTGTATTAGCGGTGGAAAAGATTCGTTTTTACTAGCTAAATGTATTGAAGAACTATCAAAACACGGTAAATTTCCATTTGAAGTTCACTATGTTGTAATGAATCCTGGATATAATGAAGCAAATGTATTAAAAATAAAAGAAAATGCCAAAAGAATGAATATAAATATTGAAATATTTGAAAGTGATATATTTGCTGTAACCGATAAAGAATGTCCAGGCAATCCTTGCTATTTATGTGCAAGAATGAGAAGAGGATTTTTATACAGTAAAGCAAAAAGTTTAGGATGTAATAAAATCGCACTCGGACACCACTTTAATGATGTAATCGAAACAACATTATTAAGCATGTTTTATGGAGCCGAAATAAAAACAATGTTGCCAAAATTACATAGTGATAATTTTCCAGGACTAGAATTAATTCGACCACTTTATTTAGTAAAAGAAAAAGATATCATCAACTGGAGTAAAAGCAATAATTTAAACTTCCTTAATTGTGCCTGCCGTTTTACTGAAAGAAGTAGAGATGAAAAAATTAGTAAACGAAAAGAAATTAAAGAACTAATTAGAGAGATGGAAAAAATAAACCCTAATATTGAACACAATATATTTAAATCACTTGATAATGTTAATTTAAACTGTGTTTTATCATACAGTAAAGATAATCAAAAACATTCATTTTTGGATGATTATGACATAAAATAAAAATACCCAAAGGTATTTATATTTGAGATTTATTCTTAATAAACTCACGGAGCATTTTAGTAAGTGCTCTTTTTTCAATTCTTGAAACATAACTCCTTGATATATTCAACTTTTCAGCAATATCCTTTTGTGTAGTCTCCTCATAATCATTCAAACCATATCTTTTCTCAATTATTTCTCTTTCTCTTTTAGTTAATATATTCATATATTTAGCTAAATCCTTTATATTATTATCATTATGTATAGATAAAGCGTACTCTGGATCAGGCGTTTTCAATATATCTAAAAAAGTTATTTCATTTCCTTCCTTATCAAAACCAATCGATTCATTTAAACTAATGTTTTTCTTATTTTTCTTATTTGACCTAAAGTACATTAATATCTCATTTTCAATACACCTAGCACAATATGTAGTAAGCTTAGTTTCTTTTTTACCAGAATAACTATCAATTCCCTTAATTAAACCAATTGTACCGATAGATATTAAATCATCAACCTCATCAACCTTATGTTCATACTTTTTCACAATATGAGCAATCAACCTTAAATTATGCTCAATAAGTTTGCTCCGTGCTTCCCGAGAACCATTACTAAGTTCTCTTATACACCTTTCTTCTTCCTCTTTTGGTAAAGGATCGGGAAAAACATTATTTGAATAAGCAGCTGTAAATAAATAGAAATCTTTAAATAAGAAAGAAAGTATTTTTTTAAACATTTTTACCTCCATTATAAGTTTATGCTTTAATATTTTATTTATATATGATAAACTTATAGTAGGAGGAAACTTATGGACTATATTATAAAAACATTTAATGAAAGACTGCTATCAATCGATAAAGAAATATTCAGAATTCTAGAAAACGAATGGAAAATTGAATATCTAAATATGGTATGTAACGATATTAGAAACATTGATAAACATATGCTAGGACTAGCAAATAGTATAAAATTAAATAACTATACAAATATTGAAAATATATACGCATCAATTATAGTTAATTCAAGAAGAAATAAAGCAAAAATAATATTTGATCTAGACTCTTCATATTTAAAAATAATTGAAATACTAAATAAAGAAAAAGAAGAAATAATTAATGATTTAAAAAAAATAGATGAATTAAGAAAACTATCTCGTAATTATAAAACTGCACTTTTGGACTTAAAATACAATGAAAAAGTTATGCCAAAAACTATTGATTTTATCAAAAATAATTTTGGTAATATACCAAATGATAAAAAAGTAAAAGCCTTAAACGAACTAGACTATTATGGAAAAGAAACAAAAGAGAAAATTGATGCACTAATATTTGAAGAAAATTTTAATCTAGAAACAGTTCCAAGATATGAAGGAATTAGTTCACCAAAAAGAAAATTTATTTATTCATTCGCACCAAGCATGTTTAGTACCCTTAAAGGTAACGATTTTAATGATATCGAAAGTATACTATGTGATTCATTTGATAATTATGATTTGAACAATCAAGAAAAAGCCTTATTTACATCATTATTACTAGAAATGATATATAATGAAATAAAAGACTATAAAGAAATATTTTTAAACGATAACTTCTTTATAGATAAAGAGTCATCAATTGAAATAACTGAAGTAGTACAAAACTTACAAAATGCATATAATAAAATACTCGGAATGTATAAAGGATATATAATCTTTGAAGAAATAGGTGATAAAAGAGAACTAATTTTTGGCTACATATGTAATAAACCAGATAAAGCAAGAGCATTTGATGACATCGAGAATTATATTGAAGCAAACGATATGGACTTAACCCAAACAAAATACACACATAATTTACTTGAAGGCTATATTAATAAGGATCCTAAAGTAATATTTGAAAGCATAAGCGGTTTTGACGGATACTTTAAAATTAAACTACGCGCAACTCATAAAGGAACCGGATCTGGCCGTTTGCGCAAGCCAAGATTTGTATTAAAAAAAGAAAATGGCAAATTAATCATAGTTGGTTTCTTCTTAAAAAATAGTCAAGCAGGAAATAGAGAATATAATTCAATGACAAATAGAAGCTTTGTTTTAAATCCAGAAAACGATAATAAAACAATAGAACAAATATTTAATATTCTCGAAAATAAACTAGCAAAGAACAAATGATAGGAAAACCTATCTTTTTTTGAAAAAAATTATAAAATCACTTTTCAATTTAAAAAAAGTATAGTATAATTGTAAATAGTAGGAGGAGTGGTTAGTTATATGAGACATATTTATACAAGCATTGATCTTGGTAGTGATACTATAAAAGCTGTAACATGTGAATTATATAATGGTAAATTAAACTTACTTTCATCCTCTACAATTAAATCAACAGGCATTAGAAAAGGTGTAATTGTTGATTTTGATTTGGCCTTAGCGTCAATTACAAAAGTTATAAGCGAACTAGAAAGTGATTTAGGAATAAGAGTTAATAAAGTACTTGTAAATGTTCCTTCATATTTTTCGGATTTCAATGTTGTCCGTGGTAAAATAAGCATAATTGATAAAGTAACTGGTAATGATGTCGTAAATGTTTTAAAAAGTGCAACAAAAGGAAATATCGAACCAGGCAAAGAAATGCTTACAGTTATTCCAATTGATTTTGCCGTTGACAATGAAACAGGCCTTTTAGATCCAAAGGGAATAAAAGGAAAAGAATTATATGTAAGAGCTGTTTTGATAACAATGCCAAAGAAAAATATTTACTCTGTTATCAATTTATTTAATAGATTAGGAATTGAAGTTGAAGATATTACCATAAACGAAATAGGTGACCTATATGCCTTCAAAAACGAAAAAATAAATGATAGCATAGGTGTTATTGTTAACATAGGTCATAATATAACAACTGTATCTTTATTTAATAAAGGTATAATTGTTAAAAATTCCATATTACAAATGGGAGGATCTAATATTACAAATGATTTATCATATATCTTTAAACTTGATAATTTAGATGCCGAAATGGTAAAAGAAAAATTCGCAGTCGCATCAAGTAATTATGCAAGCTGTAATGATATAATCGAAATAAAAAACATTAAACTTAATCAAAAAGAAGTAAGTGAAGTAGTTGAATCAAGACTAGATGAAATACTTACATTTGTTAAAAAAGAAATATTTTCTTTGACTGATAAACAAATATCGTATATAATAGTTACAGGTGGTACAGTAAATATGAACTGCTTTGATGTTGAACTTAAAAAAATACTAGGTGATAATATTAGTATTGGTAAAGTTAAAATGTTAGGAGCAACTGAAAACAAGTATTCATCTGTAATCGGGAATGTAGTGTATTATATAAATAAACTAAAATTAAAAGGTGAAAATAGTACAATGGTTGATAGTACAAATGAAACTATCTTGTCGTCACCTAAAAAGAATACTAATGAAACAATGATTAGTAAAGTTATTAATTTCTTTGCTAACGAATAGGAGGACTGTATGTTTGGATTAGAAATGGATCAATTAGCAAAAATAAAAGTTATTGGTGTCGGTGGCGGCGGTAATAATGCTGTTCAAAGAATGATAGAGTCTGGTTTGCAAGGAGTTGACTTTATTGTTGCAAATACCGATAAACAAGTTTTAGAAAAATCAAAAGCTGAAACTAAAATACAATTAGGTATAGAATTAACTCACGGATTAGGAGCAGGTTCTAAACCAGAAATTGGCAAAGAAGCTGCTTTAGAATCAAAAGAAGAAATCGAAGAAGCTTTAAAAGGCGCAGATATGATTTTCATTACTTGTGGAATGGGTGGTGGAACAGGAACAGGTGCTGCTCCTGTAATCGCTGAAATTGCTCAAAATTTAGGCGCTTTAACAGTTGGAATTGTAACTAAACCATTTTCATTTGAGGGTAAAAGAAGAATGGAAAATGCTTTAGCAGGTATTGAAGAACTTAAAAAACACGTAGATACAATCATAGTTGTACCAAATGATAAATTAAGAGATTTAATTGATAAAACAACACCATTATTAGAATCATTTAGAGAAGTAGATAATGTTCTTAGAACAGGTGTTCAATCTATATCAGATTTAATCGCAGTTGCTGGTTTAATCAACCTAGACTTTGCCGATGTTAAAGCAGTTATGGAAAAACGTGGAAGTGCCTTAATAGGTATTGGTATTGGAACTGGTGAAAATAGAGCTGTTGAAGCTGCTAAACAAGCTGTATCAAGCCCATTACTTGAAACTAGTATAAGTGGTGCAACAGATGCTATAATCAATGTTACCGGTGGTAATAGTTTAACTTTATTTGAAGTTGAAGAAGCAGCGGAAGTTGTTAGAACAAGTGCAAACACAGATATTAATACAATATTTGGTGCCATTATTAGTGAAAATTTAAATGATGAAGTAATTGTTACAGTTATTGCAACAGGTTTTGATGAAAAAACAGAGCCTTTATATAAAAGGGTTGATTTAGATAGTAATGATGAGGATAGTGGTGATTTGCCACCATTCTTAAGAAGGAGAGGCTTTTAATATAAAGAGTGTTTAAACACTCTTTTATTATAGGATTTTAATATGAAGAGATTTTTAGAAATACTATTAATTTGTTTATTATTTGTCTTTACATTTTGTTTCGGATTTTTATTTTCTTCATCATATAAAAAGGTTGTTGTTAAAGAAAAAAATTGTCCAGTTAATAAAGAACAAACTAGAAAAAGAGAAAAAACTATTGATATTAATGAATGGATAAATATTCCGACTTATGAAAAATCAAATGAAACAACTCATCCAAAAGTTTTATATTTTGATGAATCTGTTAATGGTTATAAATATTGGTTAGTAAGTACACCATATCCATATAATACAGCTTTCTATGAAAATCCATCTATTGTCGTTTCAAATGATGGCATTCATTTTAAAGAACCAGAAGGAATAAAAAATCCAATAAGTGGTTATCCAAGTAAATATTGGGATGAATCATATTATTCTGATCCCTATATACTATATGATAAAGATCATTTTGAACTTTTTTATAGAAAAACTTTATCTAAATTAAATAATGAATATAAAAAATCAGGTTACAATTATATTTATATGAAAACATCAAATGATGGTATTAATTGGAGTAAAGAGAAACTTGTACTAGGTTATAGTCCAAGTGAAGCATATATGAGTTTATCGGTTATAAAAGAAAATGATTTATATAAAATATGGTATGTTAATTATGATAATAAAGTAAAATATGTTACATCTAAAGATTTAATAAATTATAGTAAACCAATAGATATAAATGTTGCCGATTTTGATAAAAAAATATGGCATGGTGAAGTTCAATTTATTAATAATAAATATATTTGTGTTTTTATGATTAAATATAAATTATATTATACAGAAAGTAATGATGGTATTAATTTTAACACGCCTAAACTAATTAATACTGAACTTAATGAATTAAATGGTATTAGTCATAATATATATAAAAGTAGTTTTATTATAAATGATGATAGTATAGAATTATATATTCCATATAGAGTATATGATGAAAATAAAAAAAGACATATATGGAAAATGAGATATGTAAAAATGTCTAAAGATAACTTTTATAATAGTTTGTAAAACCAGTTTTCTGGTTTTTTCTATTGCTATATAAAATATTTTGTTGTATAATTAAATAGTAGGAAATGTTAATAAGTATATGAAAATACATAAAAAATGGAAGGAATGTTGATAAAATGTTTGACCTAATACATACATACTAGTATTACTAAA
>ERZ824600.692-NODE-692-length-48780-cov-32.869615_pt1 | contig 48780 bp, 43 predicted proteins | sample MGYA00519933_ERZ824600 | MGnify/ENA primary metagenome ERZ824600 (study PRJEB31778, sample SAMEA3449178) | human gut metagenome | biome: human gut; feature: human-associated habitat; material: faeces | place: United Kingdom | collected 2010/2012 ... | reverse complement strand
GGAAGCGAGAGGAACAACGGCGGCGTAAGCCGTAACAGCAGGGTTTGGGGAAGGCTCTCCCCAACAAGATTCCGATGGAACAGAATGAGCGGACGGCAATTATGGCACCTCGGTAGAATCTTGCTCTGACAACTCACGCTCTGCCTCTGCCGTAAAGCTGCGTATTTCTCCCTCTGCTGCCTACAACGACGGGAAGCGCATTTTGCCAAGGATTGTGGATAGATTTTTTGAAAAAATGGGTGTGAAAAACGCCTCAGACTTTTTGAAAATCTGTGGCGGTGATTAACGGATGATTCAGTTCCCGTTCATGGAATTGTTACAAAGAAAATCTGGAAAATCATTAATATTTCGGCAAAATATGCTATCATTAATGTTGTCTATGTGGATGGCTCATATACTTGGACGCTGTTACAGGAGGTGTATTAACATGAAAAAAGGCGCTTTAATATTTTGCCTAACATTGGCACTCCCAATGATTCTGTTTTGCATGACAGCATGTCAGCATGACACGGCAGATACCCCTGATGTTCTTTCTCCCGCCATAATGATAGATGGCGTTGTATATTACTCGCTTGGAAAAGAATTGGATACCGCTCCGCTAGAAAAGTCATATTCTGGTCATGTAACATCTGTTGTTAGTGAAAAAGACCTTCCGACCCAAAACGGAGAGGCAAATGTTCAATGCCTGGACGCACCGTATGTTATTGTTGGAGAAGGTGTTGCAGTTCTTTTTAACGAAAAATGGATTCTATTTGAGCAATTAGATAATTAAGCGTTCAAACAGATCGGCTGGTAGTTATGCTGAAAGGGAAGCTTTTTGCTTCTCTTTCTTTTGGAATGGCGAGGCTTTCTGTCTATCATTTTGCTGTCTGCTTCTTTATCGCACACAAGCATTTCACTGGCTTCCCATACCGGACAGGTAATCCTCCACGGCTTGCCTCTTGACCTCTGGACTGTACACACGGTTCTTGCACGTCATAAATGCGGCCATTCCATCCGCTTCATAGTTTCGTGCCCATTGGCTGATTGTATCTCGCGCAACACCCCCTCGTCGCGCTGCTTCACTTAGACTAAAGAAGACGATGCGCATCGCATTGATGGCATGAAAAGAACTACCGCAAAGGCGCTCTTGCTTCTGCGTTCCCTTGCGTGAAATAAAAGCACGACTGTCACGAATAAACGGCTGAAAAGCAATATAAAGGCAAAGGACGACGAAGACATCGATGATGATACCGTAGGTACCTACTTAAATGTATTTACACGTTTGTTTTAGATGTGCCATCCCTGCCGGCCTCTTAGCGCACCACCCGTCGCTCTTCGGTATTCCGGCCTTCGTTATTCGCCGTCTAAAGGGAGCCCGTCATCGCTTGGCGCGATCCCACGGCTACCGTTTCCCGCTGCTTTCTTCGCCGGAACTATGCCACTCGGTCATATCCGGTATGTTTTCGTAAGCCTGTCTAGGGAGGGGGCGGGCGCAGGGCAAGCGCCATCGGACCGCAATGCATGTTGGCGTTTGTCCATACCGACGAGTGTTTTTTTCTATTGACGGTCTTGCTTGAAAATATTATATTAAATGAGTATTAATAGCTGCAACCCCCGATGTAATATCCGTATCTGTATCGGCCGGGACGGTCGAATCGCTTTTTTAGCGGGAAATCGCCCCGCCCGGCGGTTGCTTTGCAGCCACCCTCCGCCGGTCGCCTTCCGGCTTGTTCCGTTGCAGCAGCCATGCAGATTTCGGACGTCTCTGCCGTTCGGGGATCGGAAGCTTCCCGGATTCTTTTCGTTATCGTCTTTGTCAATACGAATTCCCAACGTCTCCCCAATATCTTTTCCCCCTCCGTTTCCCGGCGAAAATGCCGCGCAGGGCGGCAGACCGTTTTGCGGCCGCTGGAAAAACCGACGGCAAACGCAGCCGGACTACGGACGCTATACGACCGGAGTTGATCATTTGTTCTCTCTTCCGTGAGATCCGGCAAAGGAGCATATCATGCAAGTCATCCCTCTTGAAGATCGCAAGCGTCTCGGCGCGCTGCTGGACGGCCGTTCCCAAGCGGAGGTCATGGCCATGATCCCCCAATTCTCAGAAACGGAGACGGGCGCCTTCGCCGCACCGCCCGCCGGGACGGCGGACGCTCTGGGCGTGCTGATGTTTAACATGGAGCGGGGCGTGAACATGCAGGAAATCCTGGAATTTCTCCGGGACTGTCCAGACATTCAGCCCTTTGACCTCATTTTGGCGAACGAGCTGGACGACGGCTGCGCCCGTTCGGGCAACAGAAACACTGCCCTGGCGCTGGCGCAGGCCTTCGGTTTGAACTACGCTTGGGGTCTGGAGTTCATTGAGCTGGTGAACGATGAAAACGCAAAGGGCTTCCATGGAAACGCTGTCTTCTCCCGCTGGCCCATTCGCCGTGCAGGCGTCATCCGTCTGCCGGAGCAGTATAACTGGTACTTCGACCGTCAGAAGCGCATCGGCGGACGTATGGCGGTCTATGCAGAATTAGATATTGGCGGACAGGCGGTCGGCGCGGCGTCCATCCATCTGGAAAACCGCACCCATGGCGAGGGCCGCAGGGCTCAGATGGCCGCCATTTTGGAGGCTGTTCGTAAGGAACTGCCCCATATGCCGCTGATTCTGGGCGGCGATCTGAACACCAACACCTTTGACGGCCGGTCGAAGGAGGACGTCGGCGCCGTTGCAGCCGATCCCGCCCTGCGCCGCCGCTGTCTGGAGGATGTGGGGGATTTCGAGCCTCTGCTGCCCATGTGCGCGGCGGACGGTTATGTGATTGTCCCCGCCGGGGAACCGCGGCTCACCCGCCGCAAGCCCCTGCCGGATGGGAGCTTTCTGCCCCTGCGTCTGGACTGGATTCTGCTGAAGGACGCCGCCGTCTCGGAAAGCCGGATCATCTCCACCGCAAAAGGGGACCTTGCCTTTGCAAAGCCCGGCTCCGCTCTGGCGCGTTTTCAAGGGGCGGAGCTGTCCGATCACAACGCCGTGTGGGCCATGTGCCGCCTGCACTGATTCCGGTTTCCCTCCCCTGTTCGGGGATCGAAATAGAAAACTGGTTGAAAAGGAGAAGCGATTTATGAAGAAACCCACCAAGCGTCTTGTTGCTGCCCTGCTGGCCGTTGCCAGCCTGCTGGTTCTCGTTGCCTGCAGCGGCGGCAAGCCCGAGCAGCCCGCCAACAAGGAACTCTCCGTCTACACCGCTTTCCCCGAGAGTGAGGTCATCTATTACTTCAATAAGTTTGAGGAAGAAACCGGCATCAAGATCAACTACGTCCGCCTCTCCGCCGGCGAAATGCTGACCCGCGTGGAGGCCGAGAAGGACAACCCTCAGGCGACCCTGATGGTCGGCGGATCCACCGATAACTATATCGCCGCCGTGGATAAGGGCCTGCTGGAAGCCTATCAGTCCCCGAACCTTGATAAGACGCCCGCTGCATACCTGGATCCCACCGGCACTTGGAACCCCATCTATGTGGGCTGCATCGCCTTCGCCTGCAACGCCGACTGGTTTGCCGAAAAGGGCCTTGCATATCCCACCAGCTGGGACGACCTGCTAAAGCCCGAGTTCAAGGGTGAGATCATCATGGCCCACCCCGCCACCTCCGGCACCGCCTACACCGTTCTGGCCACTCTGGTGCAGCTCAAGGGCGACGATCAGGTTTGGGATTACCTGGATAAGCTGAACGTCAACATGAGCCAGTATACCAAGTCCGGCTCCGCCGCTCCCAACGCCGTGGCCATCGGTGAGGCCGCCATCGCCCTCACCTTCTCTCACGACGCTCTGCAGCTGACCCCCGAGGGCTATCACATCGAACTGAGCTTCCCCACCGACGGCACCGGCTATGAGGTGGGCGCTATGGCTCTCATCAAGGGCGGCAAGGCCAACGAGCAGGAAAACGCCAAGAAGTTCATCGACTGGATGACCTCCAAGGCCGGCCAGGGCTGCTATGCCGAGAACGATTCGTTCCGCGTACCTACCAACACCGAGGCTCCCGTGGCCGACGGCCTGGTGACTTTGGACAAGGTTCCCGTCATCGACTATGACGCCGTCTGGGCCGCAAGCGTCAAGGGCGACTACTGCGAGCAGTTCGAGAACAAGATCGCGACCAAGCCCGAAGGCTGACGCTGATACGGCTTTGATTGCGGTTCCCCGCAAACGGGCCTCCTCCCCCCGCCGGGGAGGAGGTCCTACATGCAAAGCACATAGATTCGGATGCAGGAAACATCATCCGCCGTTTTCTGACACTTTCACTCAGGAGGGACGTCAATGGCAAATGCCACTACCCGTGAGAAGCGCCTCAACGAGACGAAAATGATCCTGCGGCAGCCGTTGCTTCTGATCGCTATCGTCCTCTCGTTCGCGCTTTTGCTGCTGTTTGTTATCTATCCCCTGGCCAAAACGCTGATCTACAGCCTTACAGACGAGGCCGGGACACTCTCCCTGGCCAATCTCATCACCATCCTGAAAACGCCCCGGTACGGCAAGGTGTTCGGACGCACCATGTCGCTGGGCTTGATCGTGGCCTTTATCGCCACCTTTATCGGTTATGTCTTTGCCTATACCGTCACCCGCGTCGATGTTCCGGCCAAGAGGTTCTTCAAGACCATGGCCACGCTGCCCATCCTCTCCCCTCCCTTTGTGCTGTCCTTATCCATCATTTTTCTGTTCGGCAAGCAAGGCCTAATCTCCAAAAGCCTGCTGGGCATCATCGGCAGCAGCGTGTATGGCATGAAAAGCCTCATCGTGGTCCAGGTCATGAGCTTCTTCCCCATTGCTTACCTGACGCTCTCCGGCATTCTGGCCTCCATTGACGCCTCTGTGGAGGACGCCGCCTGCAACATGGGCGCCGGCCGCTGGAGAACCTTTTGGACCGTCACCTTCCCACTGTCTCTCCCCGGCATCATCTCCGGCGCGCTGCTGGTGTTTATTCAGTCTCTGGAGGACTTCTCCAATCCGGCGACGATCGGCGGCGATTATACCACGCTCTCCATTGAGGTCTACAACATCATCACCGGAAGCTATGATATGCGAAAGGGCTCCGTGCTGGCGCTTCTGCTGCTTCTGCCCGCGGTCATTGCGTATCTTCTCAATAAATACTGGGTCAATAAAAAGAGCTTTGTCACAGTTACCGGCAAGCCCACGCAGGCCCGGAAGCTCATAAAAGAGCCTCGCATCAAGTGGCCCCTGTTTATTTTCTGTCTGATCGTTTCCGCCGTTATCATTCTGTTCTACGGCACTGTGATCTTCGCGTCCTTTATCCGCACTTGGGGCGTGGACTTCTCCCTGACGCTTGATCAGTACCGCAAAGCCCTTCAGTATGGCTGGGACAGCCTGAAAAACTCCATGACGCTGGGCCTGATCTCCGCCGTTATCGGCGGCCTGCTGGGCATGGTCATCGCCTACATCACCGCCAAACGAAACTACTACGGCAAGCGCTTCATTGAAGTTTCCTCCGTCCTGATGTTCGCCGTTCCCGGCACCGTCTTGGGCATCAGCTACATTTTGGGCTTCAACTCAAAACCGCTGGTTCTCACCGGCACCGGCATCATTCTGGTGATTGTGTTCACCTTCCGGAACATGCCCGTGGCCATCGAATCCGGCACCACCACGCTGCTCCAAATCGACAACTCCATCGAGGAGGCTTCCACCATACTGGGCGCCGCCCCCGGTTACTCCTTCCGGCGCATTACCCTGCCGCTGCTGAAAAACGCCTTCTTTTCCGGGATCGTCTATTCCTTCACTAAGGCCATTACTGCGGTTAGCGCGGTCATTTTCCTCGTCTCCCCCCGGTGGAAGCTGGTCACCAGCAATATCTACTCCCTGTTTGACCTAGCAAAATATGGACAGGCAGCCGCCTTTGTCACCATGATGGTGGGGATTCTACTGGTGTTTATCGGCCTGTTCAACACGGTCATCAATCTTCTGCTGGCGCCCCGTTCCAAGGTGCCTCAAGCGAAATCGAAAACGGAGGAATCAAAATGAGCCATGAAAAATCGAAGCTGGACTTCAGCAAGAAGAGTTCCGGCGTGATCCTGAAGAACGTGACCAAAATTTTTCAGCAGCCAGATGGCGGCAAGGACTTTGTGGCTGTGGACCATATCAACCTTGAGATTAAGGACGGCGAGATGGTAACCCTGCTGGGGCCCTCCGGCTGCGGCAAGACCACCACTCTGCGAATGATCTCCGGCTTCGAATATCCGACCAGCGGCAATGTGTTCTTTGGAGACCGGGACGTGGCCAAGATCCCCCCCAACAAACGGGGAAGCTCCATGGTCTTCCAGTCCTACGCCCTGTTCCCCCACCTGAATATCTGGGAAAACATTGCCTACGGCCTGCGCGTAGCCAGGCTGCCGCAGGATGAGATCATCAGGCGCACCAGCGACGTGGTGGAGTTGATGCATCTCAAAGGTATGGAGAAGCGCTTCCCCAACCAGCTCTCCGGCGGCCAGCAGCAGCGCGTTGCCTTGGCTCGCGCCGTGGTCATCGAGCCCTCCGTGCTGCTGTTTGACGAGCCGTTATCTAATCTGGACGCCAAGCTCCGTGAAAGCATGCGGGACGAGCTTCGCTCCCTTCAGCGGCGTCTTGGCATTACCTCCCTGTATGTCACACATGACCAGTCTGAGGCCATGGCCATCTCCGACAAGGTCGTCATCATGAAGGACGGCGTCATCTGCCAGCAAGGCACGCCGCAGGAGATTTATGAGCAGCCCGCCAATCGCTTTGTGGCTGACTTCATCGGTAAGGCCAACTTTATCGACGGCACTTATTTGGGCCTCGACGGGCAGGCAGCTCGGGTGGAGATCGGCGGCCAGCTATTCTCCATTCCCACTCCCGGCAAAATGGAGGGTGTGGAGGTGGGTGGCTCCTGCTGCCTGACGGTTCGCCCCGAATCCTTTATGCTTACTAAGGACGCAGGCCGTCTCCCCGGCGCCATTTCCCGGGCTACCTATTATGGCGCCAAAATTGAGTATGAGGTCATGCTGGGGAATCAGCCCATCATCGTTGAGGTATACAATCCCCAGCTGACGGAGCGCTTCAACGTGGGCGATACCGTCTCCTTGAGCATGATCGAGGGCTGTGTCAGGGTTCTGAAATAACCGCCCCACTCCAAAGCCTGCCGCAAATTGTGAGACGCAGCTCAGGGGTATTTAACTCTTCAATTCTGAATTCGGCATAGCTTACGATCAATGCAGGCTATGTCGTTTCTTTTCGTTCTTCCGATTCTTCCGGAATCCGGTACACCACCCGATGCAGGAAAACGCCCGCCTGTGGGGGCTGTTCTCGCACTCCCAACCGGGCGTGCGGCTGTCCGGGCAGACGAAACCCTTTGGCTTCCCTTACCAGTACAGGCAGTATCGACCGTCATATGCGTTGTAGCCCCATGACTTCCGATACAACACCGCCTTTGCCCGCATCAGGATATGAAAACAGCTCGTCTGTTGGCCAAGGCGCCACATGGGGAACAGACGCGCTATGTACTATTCGCGTTTATTTGTGCGAAAAGGCTCAGCCTCTCCCTGTTTTAGCATTATTTGAGCCCCTATATTTTTAGTCCTGTTATTACGGGAATGTCCACGAGGAGATCTGTGTTGTGAAAACCGTTGTCATCGGCGTGCCTCTGGAGACCGGCCTTTGGGTATTCCATATGTTTATAAGGATACCGACAGGTTGAATTTTCCAAACGATAATTTGACATGGCTAAAAGGCTCTGATGATAAACTGCTTGTAGAGTTTTTATACCATACGTCCCAGTCGCCCAGCAGGATAGAGCGCACGCCTCCTAAGCGGTTCGAGGACGGACGGGGAGGCAACCGGACTGCGGAGTATATTCTATTTTATCCCCACGTTTCCGTTCGGCTTTCCGATTTTCTAATCCGCAGGCTCGCCTTGCACATCGTTCTTGCTCCTTGGGACGCCGACTCATGCTTTGCGGTAATTCCGGGCGGCGAGGGTTGTCTGCACGGCCACATATGCGTTACGGTTCACAGGCGAGACCGCGCGCTCTGCGAAACTCGGTGATGCGCGGATCGACGATATGCCCGTTTCGGATCACGATTGCGCGTTGAAGCATTTCGAAAAGATTCCCCTCCACCACGCTGTCAACAAGCGCAGAAACTTTCTTTGCGAGCATTTTGGAAACGCTGATCGGAAACATTGCGGGCGTATTGTCAACGGCATAGTGCAGAACATGGTCTACCGTGTAGACCGGATCGTCGATCGTCGTTGGGTGTGAGGTCTCGATTTCAAGTTCCGGATCGCAGGAAACGTCGATAATCATGGCGCCGCGTTTCATACGCGCAAGGTCGCTGCGGTAGAGCAGTCGGTCGCTGCGGCTCGTGTCCCACATGCAGCAGTTGACGAGCACATCGTATCGCCCGATGTTTCTTCGAAACTCCTCCATTTGCCGCCATTTGTATACATCGACCTCCGCGCCGAGCCCATGCAGAATGCGAAGCGCGCCCTTTGCCGTGTGGCCGTTGCCGTAGATGGCGACGAGTGCATCGTTGGGAAGCCGTCCACAGTAAAGGAACGCTTGAAGAATGGCGGCAGAGCCCGCGATCTCACGGTTGCGGTAGAAGAGATACCGGCTGCCCTCATAGATCTCCTCCCAAGCGAGCACGGTATGTCCGCCGCGCATTGCCTGATCCGTAAAGCGCGTATTCTGCACCGCGTGCGCCCAGCCGAACAGCAGCTTGCCCGGCGCGACGTCGGAAAGAAAATCCGCGTCGCCCAGCTTGACGTCGCAGATGACGTCGCACTCGAGCGCCTGCGCGCGTGAAACGATGTGCGCGCCGGCAGCGGCGTAGGCGGCGTCCGGCTGATGAATCGCGTCCCCATAGCCTGACTCAAAGCAGAGCTGCTCCACATGCCGGATCTTTGAAAGATGCTCCGGCAGCAGCGCTCGGCGGCGTTCATTGTTTTTGTGGCTGATAACAAACCCGATGGTGTTCATGGTGGCGCCTCCTTCGGTGAATATTGTCTGATGCGGCCGCAGCATGCACGACAGCTGTATAGGGAGCGGCAGACTAACAATCGCAGCGCTTCTGCACGAGTTGTGCCAAAAGCGCATCTCCGATTTCTGTTCTGCCTTAAAACATGCGGGCTTTTCATGTCTTTCCGCAACGCTCTTTTTTCTCAGGTTTCCAGTCGTTTGCAGGTCGCAGTCCGTCAGGAGGAGCCCGTCTGCAACGCTTTGAAGCTCTTGATCCCGCACCGAGGGCCGAATACGTACGCCGATCCCCCACTACGCTTGAGGAAGCGCTCTTCAGCGATTTCAATCGGGACCCTTCTCCGCCGCACACGGCCGCTTGAAAGGGGACGCGGAGCGATCCGATGCGCCGCCCCCGTATGTTGGAGAATATCGGACTGCCCGACATACGGGGACGGCGCGGTTTCACCTGTTCGGCGTCAGTACGCTCTGGCCTGCTTCATGTGCGCCAAATGCTCCTCATAGGCGACAAGGTTGCGCGGGTTTTCAGAGACCTCCGTATCGCCCACGCGCCACCAGGAGCCGTACCCGTCCGTCATGGACTTTGGCAGCACCCGGATATCGAACAGCACGGGTACACCCTCGATCTTCTTCGCCTCTACCATGGCCGCTCTGAGCTCCTCGAGGGAACGCACGGTGAATGCTCTGCATCCGTATCCTTCGGCGATCTTGGCAAAGTCCACGGGCATGAACGAGCCCGAATGCTCCCCGTCCTCGCCGCGGAAGCGGAGCTCTGTGCAGAGCGTATCATTGCCATGACCGACTTGCAGGTTGTTGATGCAGCCGAAGGATGCGTTGTTGAACAGACAGACATTGATCTTTTGGTGCTCCTGCACGGCGGTGAGCAATTCTGAATGCAGCATGAGGAAGCTGCCGTCGCCCACCATGGCATACACGTCGCGATCGCCGATGGCATATTTGACGCCCAGTGCGCCGGAGATCTCGTATCCCATGCAGGAATAGCCGTACTCCATGTTATAGGTGTCCTCTCCGCGGGCGCACCACATGCGCTGCATATCGCCCGGCAGCGAGCCGGCGGAGCCGATGACCACATCCTCGGGCGCGATTTCAAAATTGATGCACCCCAGTACGGCGGTCTGGGTCAGGCTTGCATCCAAATCCTTCGCAAAGCGATTCGCAGACCCGGCGTTGGCGTCGTTCACCTCAGGCACATATCCCGCTCCATATGCAATGCGATGCAGGCGATCCAGTTCCTTAAACCAGCGATCGCGGGCAGTCTTGATCTCGTCCGTGTAGGAAGGCCTGTACCCGTCGAGCGCGCTCATCAGCGCGGGCAGCGCACGCTTAGCGTCAGCCACCACGGGCACCGCCTCCAGCTTCAAGGCCTGAAACTCGGACACGTTGATGTTGACGAACTTGGCGTCTTCGCGGAACAGCCACTTTGACGCAGTGGTGAAGTCCGTGTACCGCGTACCCACGCCAATGACGACGTCCGCCTCCCTGGCGATCTCGTTGGCCGCAGAGCAGCCCGTGACGCCGATGCCGCCGAGATTGAGCGGATGATCGTACAAGACCGCGCTCTTGCCGGCCTGCGTTTCCGCAAAGGGAATGCCCGTTTTCTCGGCGAACGTCCTGAACTCCTCATGCGCTTCGCTGTAGCGGACGCCGCCGCCGCAGATGAGCAGCGGCTTCTGGGCCTTTCGGATGACCTCCGCCGCCTCTCTGAGCGCCTCGGCTTCGGGCAGCCGCCGTGCGAGGCGATGCACACGCTTTTTGAAGAACGATTCGGGATAATCGTATGCCTCGCCCTCGACATCCTGCGGAATGGCAAGGCAGACCGCGCCGGTATTCGCCGGGTCGGTAAGGACCCGGAACGCGGAGAGCAGCGCGCTCATGAGCTGCTCCGGCCGCACGATCCGATCCCAGTATCGGCAAACCGGACGAAACGCATCATTTGTCGACAGGGACAGGTCATAGGTCTGCTCGATCTGCTGCAGCACCGGATCAGGCTGACGACAGGCGTACACGTCGCCTGGCAGGATGAGCACGGGGATATTATTGGCTGTAGCGGTGGCTGCGGCCGTCACCATGTTTGCCGCGCCGGGACCGACGGATGAAGTGACTGCGATGATCTTCTTCCGCTTCATCTGCTTGGCAAAGGCGACGGCAGTATGGGCCATGCCCTGTTCGTTCTTTCCCTGCCAAACCTTTAGCCGGCGAGTCTCCTGCCGCAGCGCCTGCCCAAGGCCAACCACGTTTCCATGACCCGGAAGCATAATCACGCCCTCTACAAAGGGATGCTCCGCATCGTCATATGCGATATATTGGTTCTCAAGAAAACGTACCAGAGCTTGCGCCATGGTCAAACGAACGGTCTTCATATTTCCCTCCTGATGATTTCGGTCGGTTCAGCCCTGAAAGATATGGCCGTTTGCATCAGACGCCCAGAGCCATACGTGTTCCGGATCGTCGATACGGGTCTTCCGCCACGGATCGCCTTCAAGATGCCGGATGCCCCATGCGTAGCACATGGCATAGCCGGGCGCTGCGCATTGGGAGTGGAACCCATGATTGATCACGGCGCAGCCGTTATGGCGCGTCTCATAAATCCCGCCGTTGGCAAAGCCCGCGCCAAAGCCCTGCGGATGGTCGAAGCGGTAAAAATATACCTCCGGCTGCGGGTGATGGTGCGGCGGATAGGATGACCACTTGCCCGGAAAATTCAGCACCTCTCCGAGCACCATGTTGGAGAACGGCGCGTTCTCATAGTCGAAGAACGTCTTGATCTCACGGCGCATACACCCCATCAGCTCGCCATTGGCGCCGGCGTGCTGCACCTGCACCGTTTCTGGCGTGTAAAGCACGGGCGCATAGTCCCGCTCGTTCACGGTCTGCTGGATATACAGCTCCGCATGGGTCTTGGCAGCGAGCAGGATCTCGGTTCCCCGGGGTGCAAGAAGGCAGTAGGCCTCATGTCGGAAACAGTCCGGCCGCTCTGCCAAAATGGTCTTCCCTCCGAAGCTGATCGTCACGCTGCCCTCGAACAGGAGCACCGCGGTCTCCTTCTCTCCGCTCAGGATGGTGTATGCGTCTCCTGTCTCCAGCACCAGCATTCCAACGTCCATCTGCGTTCCCATATCGTCCGCGTCAGCGTCGATATAAGCGTTGTATCCGCGTCGCAATACCTTGTCGAAATACATATGCGTCTCCCTATAATCCCGTATGCGCGGCGATGTACTTGCGTCCCTTGATGGCGTACGCAAGCGGGTTCGCCTTGGCAGGATCCTGCTCCGCTTCCACGAGCAGCCAGCCCTCATATCCGGCGTCGGCAAGGATTTCGAATACCGGATCGAAGTCGATATCGCCGTCGCCCGGCACGGTAAACGCGCCATTGCGCACGGCGGTCAGGAAGCTCCAGTTCTCCTCGCGCGCTTGCCGCACCACCGGAAGCCGCATGTCCTTGAGATGAACGTGGCCGACGCGATCGACATATTTTTTCAGCATGACGAGCGGATCCTCGCCGGCAAATGTAAAGTGTCCCGTATCATAGCAGAGGAATACATAGCGCGGGTCGGTATTCTCCATCATACGATCCGTCTCGGCCGCCGTCTGCACGACCGTTCCCATGTGGTGATGGAAGCAGAGCTTGAATCCCCGCCCCACAGCGGCCTTGCCGAGCGCGTTCAGTCCGGTGCAGAGCCGCTCCCACTCCGCTTCGTCCATCACATGCTTATGGCCGCCGGTCAGAACGGGCGTCTTCACCTGCCCCTGGATGGAGTAGCTCTGCTCGGACACATTGATTCTGTCCGCGCCCACGGCACTCAAAAAATCCAGTTCCCTGTTGAAGTCCGCCAGATTCTCCTCCAGTGGCTTCGTCAGCAAAAACGAGGAAAACCAGCGGCTTGCGATTCGCATTCCCCGAAGATCCAGTTCCCATTTGAGCTCCTTCGGATCCGTCGGATATTTGTTTCCGATCTCGCAGCCGGTGAATCCCGCGAGCGCCATTTCGCTGACGGTTTGACGGAATGTGTTCTCCGCGCCCAGTTCGGGCATATCATCGTTACACCAGCCGATGGGCGCGATGCCCAGCTTTACCCTGTCAGGATTGAAATGCTGCATATTCTTCGCCTCCTCAAATTCTTGCTACGCCGGTTCGTTTTGCCGCCTCCGCGACCGCCTTCGCGACTGCCGGGCCGACGCGCTTGTCGAACGCCGCTGGAATGATGTACTCGGCCGACAGCTCCTCGTCGCTGATGAGCGCGGCCAGCGCCTCAGCCGCAGCGACCTTCATCGCTTCGTTGATGTCGCTTGCGCGCACATCGAACGTGCCGCGGAAGATGCCTGGGAAAGCCAAAACATTGTTGATCTGGTTGGGGAAATCGCTGCGCCCGGTGGCGATGACCGCCGCGCCGCCCGCCTTCGCGTCCTCGGGAAAGATCTCCGGCGTGGGGTTGGCGCAGGCGAAAACAATGGGGTCGTGATTCATCGTCCTGACCATGTCCGTCGTCACGGTGCCGGGGCCGGAAACGCCGATGAATACATCCGCTCCCACGAGCATGTCCGCAAGGGAGCCGGATCTGCGCTCAAGATTCGTCACCTCGGCCATTTCCTCCTTTACCCAGTTGAGCCCGTCGCGTCCCGGATAGATGGCGCCCTTGCGGTCGCACATGATGATATCCCGGTATCCCGCCGACAGCAGGAGCTTCGTGATGGAAACCGCGGCTGCGCCCGCGCCGGACGTCACGATCTTCACATTTTCCCTTTTCTTGCCGACGATCTTCAGCGCGTTCGTAAGTCCTGCCAGCGTGATGACCGCCGTGCCGTGCTGATCGTCATGAAAGATGGGAATGTCGCACTTTTCCTTGAGCTTCCGTTCGATTTCAAAGCATCGAGGCGCAGAAATGTCCTCCAGATTGACGCCGCCGAAGGAACCGGACAGCAGGTACACGGCGTTGACGAATTCATCGACGTCCTTGGTTTTAATACACAGCGGGAAGGCGTCCACATCGCCAAACGCCTTGAACAGCACGCATTTGCCCTCCATAACCGGCATGCCCGCCTCCGGGCCGATGTCGCCGAGCCCCAAAACGGCGGTGCCGTCGGTGATCACGGCGCAAAGGTTGTGGCGGCGCGTCAGATCATAGCTCCTGTTTACATCCTTCTGGATCTCCAGGCAGGGCTGCGCTACGCCGGGCGTATAGGCCAAGCTCAGATCCTCCATGCTGTTTACCGGCACGGTGGCCACGACCTCGATCTTTCCCTTCCATTCTCCGTGCAGCCGCAGGGATTCCTTTGCATAATCCATAATCATTCGGTCTCCTTATTCAAATTTTTAATGATTGTCGGCAACGTCGCGCCGCCATAAGGCATGCTCAGCACCCGCGCATCGGGGCCGAGCTTTTGAAATGCGTGTTCCAACGCAGCCTGCGCCGACGGCTGGGGTACAAGAAACAGCGATCGGACAAAGTCATCGTCCAGGTCGCTTACCAGATCGACCTCCGCTCGCTCCAGCACCATTGCAATGGCGGCGGCCTTATGACCGCCCAAACGAAACTCCTTCTGGATGCGCTCAATAAGCGATTCGGGCGTCGGCGCGGTGGTCATCCATTCCTCAAACGTCTCTTCGCCGAGCCCCTCCCGGCACGAGCCGATCAATATGATGACGCCGCCGTCCCTGACGGCGTGTTTGGCGTTGTCAAGCGCCTTCTGCGTCTGATAGAGATTCAAATCCTTAGGCGCTCCACCCTGTGAAACGATAACGATATCCGCGGGCTCGGTCAATTCCTTGCGATAGAGACTGTCCAAGAACGCGCAGCCCACGCGATGCGCCTTCACCGGGTCTCCTGCGACCGCGCGGAGAACCTCCTTATGCTCGGAAAGCACGACGTTCAGGATAAAATCTATTCCCAGCATCGCGCCGGCCTCCTCGATATCCAGCCGCAGCGGATTGGTCTCGAGCGCCCCGGCGCAGCACTCCGGCAGTACCATGCGAGAATGGTTCGCCTGTATCGCCTCGCGCGTCGATACGCCCGGCATGATGGCCTTCGCGCCGCCGGAATATCCGGCAAAATAGTGGTATTCGATGTTTCCGAGACAGATCCGGCGATCGGCCTCCGCCACGGCGCGCGTGATATCCACGGGTGTCCCGCGGGACGTCAATCCGTATGAAATGCAGTCCGTCGGATCGCTGTCCACACAGCGGATCTCCCGAAATGCGCGCTCGCCGGCCAGTTTCTTCCGTTCCGCCTCCGTCTGCGGCCGATGGCATCCGAGCGCAAACACGAGCGTAATATCCTCGGGACGAACGCCGCCCGCATACAGCTCGTCCAGCAGTGCCGGCATAACGAGCGCCGTCGGCATGGGCCGCGTAAGATCGCTTGTAACGATGGCCACGGTCTCCCCGGGACGAACGATGTCCCTGAGCCGCTGCGAGCCGATCGGATCCCGAAGCGCACGCACGACCTCCGCTTCGCCGCGCAGACCGATCGGCACATCGTTTGCATGGAGCTCCCCAATCAGGTTGCGACTGGGGAGCTCGACTTCCTGCACGCCGTTTCCGAATCCGAACGACAGCTTCATTTGATCCTCTTTCTTGCGATGACGGCCTTGACCTGCTCCTCGATATGCGACGCCGTCAGGCCGAAGCGCTCCTGCAGATAGCCCTGCGTACCGACCTCGCCGAACGCGTCCTCCACAGCCACGCACGCCGCGGGTACGGGACACTCCTCCGCCAGGACTTCCAGTACGGAGGCGTAAAGCCCGCCGTGACGGTTGGCGTTCTCCGCCACCACGACGGCTCCCGTTCGTTCGGCCCAGCCGGACACCGCGGCCCGGTCAAGCGGCTTGATGGTGAAGCAGTCCACCACCGCCGTGGATATCCCCTGCTTCTCAAGCGAAACGGCGGCCTGCATCGCCTCGTGGAGCATGATGCCCGCTGCGAATACCACAGCGTCCGTGCCTTCGCGCAGCGTGACAGCCTTGCCAATGGGCAACTCGCTCCCGTCCTCATAGATTTTCGCGATCTGCTTGCGGCCCACGCGAATATACTTGACGCCCGGCCGATGGATGCACTGTCTGAGCACGCTCTCCAGGCAGGTCGTGTCGGATACGTCGAGCACGGTGCTGCCCGGCAGTACGTTGTACAGCGCGACGTCCTCGAAGGGCATATGCGTGCCACCGTTCATGGTCGCGGTCACGCCGGGATCGGTGCCGATCACCGTAATGTCGTTCTTTGCATAGCCGCCGGACAGGAATATCTGGTCAAAGCAGCGGCGGGACGCGAACGGGCCGAACGTATGGATGATGGGTCGAAAGCCCGCCATTGCAAGTCCTGCTGCTACGCCCGCCATGTTTGCTTCGGCTATGCCGCAGTCAATGGCGCGATCCGGGTTCCGCTTGGCCCATTTGAGCGTTCCGGAGCACCCCATCAGATCCGCATCCAGAAAGACGGCGTCGGGATCGTCCGTCACGATCTGCTCAATGGTCGCGCCAAGCACGTCCTTGCAGAGACGCGGGTCCATTTCACCGGTATACACGATTTTCATAGTCATTCCTCCAACGCAGTCAGCTCTGCCTGCAACGTTTCCATCCATCGGGCATACCGCTCGTCATTGACCGGCATACTGTGATTCATTTCCGTGTTTTCCGCCTCGGCGATGCCATGGCCCTTGATCGTGTCCAGCACGATGGCATACGGCTTGCCGCCGCCCTGACGGGTGCGCTCCAGCGCCGCTGCGACGGCCACGATATCGCCGCCGTCCACCTGCACGGTGTCGAATCCGAACGCCTCCATCTTGGCGGCAATGTCCCCAAGCGGCAGCACCTCGTCCAGATAGCCGTCAAGCTGACGCTTATTCCAGTCGATGAGCACGACGAGGTTCGAGAGCTTCTTTGCGGCCGCAAAAGAAAACGCCTCCCAGCACTGACCCTCGTCCAGTTCTCCATCGCCCACGATAAGGAATACGCGGTTCTTCCGCCCCTTCAGGCGGTTTCCCAGCGCAAGGCCCGCCGCCTGCGACGTGCCTTGTCCGAGCGACCCTGTCGTCGCATCGACGCCGGGCGTCTTGTTTCGATCGCAATGGCTGGGCAGGCGCGTGCCGTTCCGGTTCAGCGTCTTGAGCTCCTCATAGGGAAAATACCCCAACAGCGCCAGCGTACCGTAAACCGCAGGCCCCGCATGTCCCTTGGAGACGACCAGACAATCCCTGTCGCGCCATTGCGGATCCTCGGGATGGATCTCCATCTCCCGTCCGTAGAGCACCGCCAGCGCATCGGCGATGCTCAGCGCGCCGCCCAAGTGTCCGGATCCAATGGAATGGATCGCTTCCAGCAGCGCCATGCGGATGCGCACGGCAAATGCGCGCAATGCTTTGTTCTCACTCAATTCCATATTGTTCGTTCCCCTTTCATTGCGGCAACGTGGACCCGTGCCGCAGCGCGTTGACCACGGGCAGCTCCTCCCCGCTCAAAAAACGGATAAGTGCACCGCCCCCGGTACAGATATACCCCATCTTCTCCGTCAGGCCGTATTTCTCCGTGGCGGTAATGCTGTCGCCTCCGCCCAGCACGGTAAAGGCCGTCGTGTCCGCAAGTGCCTGCCACACGACCTGCGTACCCAATTCGCTCTCCGGCTTTTCAAACACGCCCATCGGTCCGTTGACAAACGCCGTCTTCGCTCGCAGAATGCGTTCGCAATAGAGCGAGGCCGTTTCCGCGCCAATGTCCACCGCGCCGATCTCTTCGGGGATACGATCGATCTTCGCCTCTTCCCGTCTGCCGTCCCGCACCCATGCGAGATCCACGGGCAGCACGATGCGGTCGCCATAAGCCGCGTACAGTGTCTTCGCTTTGTCAAAGTATTCCGTATAGTTTGACGCGGCGATGAAGTCATAGCTGCCGCTTCCGATGGCCTGTCCGCGCGCGATCAGAAAGATATTGGCCACGAGACCGCCGGTGAGAATCTCATCCGCCACGCCCCGGGACAGCACCGTTTCCATCATCTGGAACGCATCAGAAACCTTTGCGCCGCCCAGAATGAACACGCACGGCCGCTCCGGCGACTCCATGAGAGCGGAGACGGTGCAGTACTCCCGCTCAAACAGCCGCCCCATGGCGGACGGGAGCACCTGCTCGAAGCCGCACAGGCTGGGCTGGTCGCGGTGAGCCGCCGCAAAGGCGTCGCAGACATACGCATCCGCCAGCGGCGCGAGCTTCTCCACAAGCAGCGTTTTCGCCTGCTGCTCGTGCGTAAGCCGGAGCTTCATCTCAAACAGCGTCTGCTCCTCTGCGACAAACCGCACATTGTCCAAAAGCAGCACCTCGCCCTCTCGTAATGCGGCAATGGCTGCCCTGGCCGACGGCCCGCACACATCGTCGAGCCACTTGACCTCGCGGCCCAGCAGCTCCGAGAGCACCTGCGCATGCGGTCGTGTGTTATAGAAGTTCTTGTACTCTATGTCGCTTCCCTGATGCGCCATGAGCACCGTCTTCGCGCCCCGCTCGGCAAGCTCCGATATTGTGGGAACGCACGCGCGGATGCGGTTTATACTCTTGAGCACGCCCTTCTCCCGGTCGACCGGCTGATTGATATCTACCCGACACAGTACGGTTCTTCCCTTTACATTCAGCTCATCCAGCGTTCTGATTCCGAATCGCATAGGAATTCCTTTCTTAATTCTTATTTGAACCGACCGATCCTCAGGCATTCGTTCGTTCTCGCCGTTCCCTCTTCGCGGGTCAGCTGCATCTTCATGGCAGCGCGGATGCCATCGATCGTCTCGGGAATGGTGACGCTCTCCTGCGGTATATTGATGGCAAACATGATGTCGTTTCCACTTTCGACCACGCTGTCCTCCCAAAGCCCGATCTCGTACATATCGCCGCGGCGGTTGCCGAGGTCGCGGGCGTACTTAAACAGGCTCGCATTTCCCTTAAAGCCCTCGTCGATCGTGACGGTGCGGATGCGCGGATGCTTGCGGAACGCCTCGATGGCCTGTTCGCGCGTGATCTTCTTGCCGTCCTTCGCCGTGGCGATTACGGTGATGATGTGTCCGTGCGTGACCGGCGTGTGGACGAGAATGCCCGTCGCTTCCACATGCGGCATGATAGTCATGAGATCGACCGCCTGATGGGATGGCGCCTTGTCGATCTGCAGCGCGTTGGTAAGGCCGCGATGATAGTCTCCGGGATCGGCAACACGGCGGATGATTGTGATCGCGACCTTCTCGATGCCAAAGAGGCGATTCAGGCAGTCCACCGCGCGGATCAGACCCGTGGTGTTGCAGCTCGTCAGCTTGAGGTAGTTCTGACCGACGCCCTTCTCATAGTTGGCATAGCCGTGGAAGAACACGTCCGCAACGGAATTCTTCTCGCCGCCCTGGAAGATGGCTTTCACACCAACCTTCTGATACAGCTCCTTATTCTTCACGCCCACGCCGCCGGGAGAGGAATCCAGCATGATATCCACCTTCCGGCACAGCTCCTCGAACGTACCCGCCACGGGGATATCGTAGCCGTCGAATGCGCCGCGGTCCGCGCCGTCCACCAGATAGAGGTCATACTTCACATTGTTTGCGCCGATCATGTCGTTCTCACGAAGCGCACGAATCGACAGAGTGGGGGCGATATCTGCCACGCCGACCAGTTCCATGTCGTCCTGAAGCGCAACGCCGTCCGCAAGACGCTGCCCGATGGTGCCGTATCCCGCTACGCCTACTCTGATTTTTGCCATAGTCTTCTCCTTTTCAAAAGCTCGTCGTTACAGTATATCCTCGTCCATGCGAACGGGACGGTTTTCCTTCAAAGACCTGTTGCAGGCCAAGGCCAGCCGAATGGAAACGAGTCCGTCCTCGATGCCGACGCGCGGCTCCTCGTCATTCAGGATGCACTCGATAAACTCACGCACCTCTGCCTGATACGAGCCCATGTACCGTTCGAGGAAGAACCACAGGGGCTTCTCCGCGGTGACGCCGTCCACGGTGGACAATACAATGTTGGAGGCGGTGTCGTTGGCGTTGACGACGCATCCCTTCGCGCCGAACACCTCGCCGCGCTGATCGTAGCCGTAGACCGCCTTGCGTGAGCCGTCGATGGTCGCGAGCGCGCCGTTGGCCAATTTCAGCGTGATGGTTGCCGTATCCACATCCCCTGCTTCGCCGATGGCGGGGTCTATGAGGCATGCACCTTGCGCATACAGCTCCACGACCTCCTGCCCGGACAGATAGCGCACCATGTCCAGATCATGGATCATCATGTCCATGAAGATGCCGCCGGACACCGCGGCGTACTCCGCGGGAGGCGGCTCCGGATCGCGGGAGCTGACGCGAACATACTGAACTTCGCCGATTTTCCCGGCTGCAACCGCATCCCGCATGGCGCGGTAGTTATGATCGTAGCGGCGGTTGAAGCCGACCTGATATACGAGCTTTTTGGGGGAAGCGGCCAGTGCGGCTTTCACTTCCTCAATGCGCGCGATGCTCTGATCGATGGGCTTTTCGCAAAAGATGTGCTTGCCGGCCGCGATGGCTTCGAGCGAGAGCTGCGCATGGAGGTTGGTGGAGGCGCAGATGAGAACCGCATCGATTCGCTCATCCTCCAAAATCTTCTTATATTCCGTGTACACGCCCTCGATGCCCGCGTTCTTCGCCCACTCGGCCACTTCGGGCTTCATAAAGGGGTCAGCGATGGCCAGAATGCGCGCCTCCGGCACTCCGGCAAGGATGCTGCGCGCGTGAACCTGACCGATGCGCCCGGCGCCGATAATTCCAACGTTGATCATGATGTGCCTCCTTAGCTGTGAATTCTGTACTGTTTCTGTCGCGATTTACTTCTCATTCCCCATATGCCTCGCCTATGCCGCCGACCAGCGAATCATAGGCGCGCTTCACCTTTGCCCAGTTCTGATCCCTGTCCAGCGCCACGCCGCGCCCGACGCCGGAAACGATCAGCCCAACGCCCTTCTCCTCGATCGCTTCGCCGAATTCCCGCAGCAGGCTCGGCGCACTGCCCGGCTCGGTGGAGCGCCCATCGAAAATGACGTGTACATATACGTTTTTCAGCCCCGCTTCCCGCGCCATATCGATAAGCGCCAGGGGGTAATCGATGGATCCGTGAGACGATTTCTTGGTGAGCAGCGCGAACAGGTGCAACGCCGCCTCCCGCTCCTTTACGTCCTGCATCGTTTGCAGGAATACGGGGTTCTTCGCAAACGAGCCGTCCTTCATGGCCTTGTCCAGCCGCACATCGTCCTGCAGCACCACGCGGCCGGAGCCAAGGTTGATATGCCCCGCCTCGGAGTTGCCTGCCTTTCCCGGCGCAAGACCCACCGCGGAACCCGAGGCCTCCAGCTCGACATGCGGATACTCCCCGAGCAGGGCGTCCCATTCCGGGGTGTCGGCGGTGAAGACGGGGTTGTTCTCCGTGGCCGCGTCCAAGCCCCAGCCGTCCAAAATGAGCAGTAGCACCTTGCCGGCCTTGCCGAATCGGAACAGCGGTTCACCAGTCATTTCTTTGGGTTGCTGAATGCCCATGGCGGAAAGAACCGTTGGCGCGACATCGCAAAGCCTGCCATGCTGCTTGAGAATTTTCGTATCCTCGCCCAAAGCAATGCAGGCCACCGGATTCGTTGTATGGGAGACGTGCGGCTTGCCTTCGGGGGAATGCAGAATCTCGATATTACCGTGGTCGGCTGTAACAAGAACAGTATACCCTTTTTCACGCGCGTACGCAACAGTTTTCCCAACGTATCGGCTGACCGCTTCGCAGGCGAGCGGCTTGGCCTCGTCGCTGGAGGTATGCCCGATAACGTCGCCATTTGCAAAGTTTGCAACGATGAAGTCATAGCCCTTGTCAAGGCCTTTGCGCAGGCGCTCCGCGACCTCGGGCAGCTTCAGCTCGGGTACGGACTCAAACGGCACGCCCTTATGCGACGGTACGCGAACGTCGTCCTCGCCGCTGAAGGGCTGCTGGTTGCCCCCGTTAAAGAAAAACGTGACGTGCGCATACTTCTCGCTCTCCGCAAGGTGGAGCTGTGTCCTGCCGCACTCGCTGACCGTCTGCGCCAGCGTTTTCTCCACCCTGGAGGGCGCAAAGGCAATGGGCAGGTATGTATACCGCTCGCTGTACATCGTAAGAATTACGAAGTCCAGCGGCTGCAGCATTTCCCGCTCAAAGCCCTTGAAATCCGGATCTGTAAAGGCGTCGGTGAGCTCCGTCTCGCGCTCGCCGCGGCGGCAGCAGAATATGACGCCGTCGCCGCTCCGCACAAGGCCCACGGGTCTCCCCGCCTCATCCGTCAGATTCATCGGCTCGAAATGGTATTCCGATCCGTTCGTTTCATACCGTTTTTCCGCCGCGCGCGCGAGCGCCTCGCCGCCGGCGCGTTGATACCGTGCCATGTGCATTCTCCTCTCTCTAATCATCCGCAAATACGGGGAGCCGGGTCTTCGCCGTATTCGGGGCAGAACCGACCCTCGCCGGGGAACAACTTCAAAATCTCCTCAAAGCGGTGCACGATGCAGTCGGGCCTGTTCTCCTCCGTCAGCTTGAACTCCAGTCCGCCCGGATACTCTGCGCCCACCGTGCCGGCAAAACCGGACTGTTTGGCTCCGATGATATCCCGCTTCAGGTTATCGCCCACAAAGCAGCTCTCCTCGGGACGCACGCCCGCCTCGGACAGCGCAAGGAAGTAGATGGCCGGATGGGGTTTGCGCAGCATGGTCACGGAGGACTGCTGTACCGTGCAGAACAGATCCCGTATGCCGTCCTTGTCCAGCCATTCGTCGATCTCCGTCGTGCCGATCAGGTCGCTGATGATGCCGACCTTATAGCCGCGGCGAATCAGCTCCTTCACGGTTTCGACGCCCTGCGGCACGACCACGCGCTCGCCCTTTGCGCGCCGGAAGCAGTATGTCAGTTCCGCCGCCGCCCGTTCGATCCTCTCCCGATCCCATTCCGGCACGAGCCAGCGCGTCCAAAGCATGGCCTCGGGGGCTTCGCACATGTACTTCAACGCCCATTTGCGATAGCCGTCGTAGCGGTCGTTCAGAAACCCGTAGAAAGCGTCCGGCTCCATGTCGGCGCCGCACAGCTCGCAGATGCGCTCGCGCGCCTGACGGATATATGGCATGTTCGTCTCGTCCACAATGCGGAACGTGCCGCCGAGGTCGAGAAAAACGGCCTTGATGTCCGACTTCATACGCCTGCCCTCCTGACCTTGTCCCATGCCACATGCGGCGCAGCCGGGAACAGCTCCTTGAGCTCGCTAAAGTCGAAGATGACCGCATCGGGCCGGTTCTCCTCGGTAATCCTCTCCTTCGCCAGCTTCTCCGGCGTGGTGTAGAGGATGAACATGCCGTAGCCCGCCAGCCGCGCGCCCTCTACATCGCGTTTCAGATTGTCGCCGATGTACACGCAGCGCTCCGGCTTCACGCCAAGGACGCCACACGCCTTGCTGTAGATGGCGGGATCCGGCTTGCGGATCCCCTCCACGCAGGAAAGGAGCACCGCATCGAAATACCTGCCGAGCTCATCCTCCTCCAGCCAGCGCGGAATTTCCAGCGATGTGACGAGGTTGGAAATGATTCCCAGCCGATAGCCGTTCGCGTGCAGATCCCGGATGGACTGTGCGCCGTTTGTCGCAACGACGCGGCGGCCGTCCTTGTTGCGGTACTCGATGGTCAGCTCGACGGCATTCTTTCTGATGAGATCGCGCGGATATTCCGGCGTGAGCCATTTCGTCCACAGCTCCTCCTCGGGCGCCTCTCGCATGGTCTCGAAACACCATTTACGATAGCCCTCGTAACGGTAGTCCAAAAACCTGCAGAACGCATCCGGATCCCCTGTCTCGCCGCACATTTCGGCAATCCTGCGCCGGGCCTGCGCCTCGAATTCCGCGTCCCGCTCCACGAGGCGGAGCGTACCGCCCAAATCATAGAATATGGCGTCAAATTCTCTTTCCGTTGTCATGGCTTTTCCCCCTGGTTCATTCGTTCTTCTGCAGCGGCTGGAAGATTTCCAGCAATTCGCCGATACGGGTGATCGTATAGTCCGGCTGCAGGATGATCTCCTGCGGCTCGTTTTTGATGGTGTCCGGCTCGTCGATGCGGACCATTGTCGCAAAGCCCGCCTTGCGCGTCCCCTCCACATCGCGGATGGGATTGTCCCCCACATATGCGCACTGACAGGGCTCCTTGCCGATGGCGCGGCAGGCCAGCAGGTAGATGTTCGGATCCGGCTTGCGGATGCGCACCTTGGAGGACAGGATGACGGCCTTGAAGTAATGGGCTACGCCGTCGGCGATCATCCAGTCCGGTATCTCCGTTTCCGTGATGGTATTGGCAATAATCCCCATCGTATATCCGCGCCGATCCAGCTCCACAATGGTCTCCTTCACGTCGTCGCGCGGGACGCGGCGTCCGTCGTGATCGCGCCACAGCCGCGTGAGCCGTCCCGCATGGCGGCAGACCGTTTCCGGGTCGTATTCGGGCAGAAGATGCTGGCTCCACAGCTCCATCTCTCCCGCATCGATCAGCGTTTTTTTTACCTCGCTTCGGTATTTCTTCCAACGCCTTTCGAGCTTCTCAAAGAAAACGTCATGCGGTTCCGTAGCGCCGACGAGCTCCATCAGTTCCCTCTCCGCCGCGTCGGAAAACGCCTTGTCGGGAACGACGATGCGCAGGGTGTTGCCCACATCGAAGAAAATTGTGTCCGTCATTCGTTCTACCTCCTGTGTTTCTGCCATGATTTTTTTGTTTACTGTTTTCATCGAACCGTGCGTCCGTTCATATCGGATAGGATGGGAATGAGTTCGTCGAGCTCCTTAATCACATAGTCGGCCTTGGGGGCGTCCGAACCGCGAAACGCGGCGTCCCGGTGCGCAACGGAGGGGTTTTCAATGCGCACGCACAGCCCCAGCCCGGCATTGCGCGAGCCCAATACATCCCGCGAAATCGTGTCCCCCACATACCCCGTTTCCGCTGCGGTCACACCCATCCGCTCCATCGCAATGCGGAATATGGCCGGATCCGGTTTCCGAATGCCCGTCTCGCTGGACATGACGACGCATTCCATATAGTCGGCAATCCCGTACTCCCGCAATGCGCGGGGGACGAGTGTGGTGGAGATGATGTTGGAGATCACGCCCAGGCGGACGCCCATGTCGCGCAGCGCCTTCATCGTCTCCTTCAGGCGGGGTTTGGGAAGGTTGACGACCCGCTCGCTGTCGTACAGAAAGCTCAGCTCCTCTGCAAGCGGTGCAAGCTGCTCCGGTCCGATCCCCAGCCCCTTCAGAAAAAAGCCGCTCCAAATCTCAGCCTGCGGGAGTTCGATGAGGTTCTTTTCCCCGAAATGCTTGTATTCCTCGCCGTTAACCGCCAGCATGGCGTCAAGCGCTTCCGGTTGGATATCCAATCGGAAGCCGTGTTCGGACAACAGCGAGATGAGGTGTTCACAGAAGCGCAGGCCGGATTCTTTCGTTTTCTCGGTGTTGTGCAGCGTGCCGCCAAGGTCGAACAAAAGCGTCGTGATCATCCGCTGTTCCCTCCTGATTTATATTTACGGAAACGTTTACGTTACTTGTATTATAATACGAGCCATTTTGTTTGTCAATGTCAATACCAAGCGTAAAAATGCCGCCACCCGACCATAGTTTTACGCTCAATGCGCCGTTTTTGGTTTTTTGGCTTCTCGTTTTGACCGCCCGCCGCGCCGAAGCGATTGACAATTCAGCAAAAATGGCATAAAATAATGGAAACGTTTACAGATCCTGTTCGCGAGCCGACAATCGACTGCCCCGGAGGTGCTTGATTTCTATGCCAGCCGTTACCCTGAAAGATGTTGCAAAGGTTGCCGGCGTGTCCTATGCGACCGTCTCCCGCGCCCTGTCGGGCAACCCCGAAATCGGCGAGGAAACGCGCCGCCGGGTTTTAAAGCTGTGCAAGGAAATGGGCTATACCCCGAACTCGGTTGCGCGCTCCATGGTCAAGCGCCGCACCGACATCTTGGGCCTCATCGTTCCCAGCCTGACAAACCCCTTCCTCAGCGAGCTGACGGGGCACTTGGAAATCTATGCCCGCAATCGCGGTTACAATCTGATGGTCTGCAACTCCTCGTACGATCCGGATCTTGAAAAGGACGTCTTCACGCTGCTGATGGGCCGTCAGGTGGACGGGATACTCATGGTCCCCGTCGGGCATGAATCCTATGCGGAGCTCAACGTGCTGACGAGCCAAATTCCGACCGTTTTCATCAGTGAAAACATGCAGAACTGCCCGGAGAATTACGTTTCCGTCGATAACTATCGCGGCACGCAGATCGCCACAGAGTATCTCTATTCGTTGGGCCACCGCAGCATCCTCTATTTCGGCGCCCGGCCGAACAGCAAGACGCACCAGTTCCGCCTGGAGGGATATCTTGCCACTTGCGAAGCCCTCGGCCTTGAGCCGCATGTGCTCCGCAGCAACTATTCGCACAGCTCAAAGGACGTCGGCTATTCCTTGGCGAGCGAGTATTTCTCCCGGCGCAACCGGGAGACCGCCATTCTCTGCGCTACGGATCTTCTGGCTATCGGCGTCATGCAGGCCGCCTCGGAGGCGGGGCTTCGCATCCCGAAGGACATCTCGCTGATGGGTTTTGACAATATCTCGTTCTCCGCTCTTCCGCAGATCGATCTGACGACGATCAACCAGCCGACGCAGCAGATGGCGATCGCCGCGGTGGACATGCTGCTGGATCACGTCAACGACCCCGGCACGGAACACACGAAATTCATTGTTCCGCCCTCCCTCGTTGTGCGCAAATCATGCCGTCCGCCGAAAAAATAATATCAGGCCTTGGAGGGAGGTTCATCATGTACCGTTACGAATTGCATCTGCACACCATGGAGACCAGCCGCTGCGGATATGTCCGCGCCGCGGATCAGGTGAGGGCCTATCACCGGCTGGGGTATCAGGGACTCTGCGTCACGGACCATCTGCACAACACATATTTGAGCCTTATGGACTGCCGCGATGACTGGAACGCCTGCATGGATCGATTTCTCCACGGATACCGCTCCGCCAGGAAGCAGGCCGCGCTGCTGGGCATGGACGTCATCCTCGGCATCGAGCTGCGGTTCCCCGAGAACGACAGCGACTATCTCGTTTACGGCATTGACGAAGCATGGCTGTACGGGCATCCGTTCATCTGCCGCATGAACCACCGGTCCTTCTTCGACTGCTTCAAGGACGAGGTGCTGATCATCCAAGCGCATCCGTACCGCAACTGTGACGTCGTGTACCACGATTGCATACACGGCTTGGAGGTAATCAACAGCAATCCGCGGCACAACAGCCGCAACGAGCTTGCCTTGGCGCTTGCCGAGAAAAAACCGCAGCTCTACCGCATCGCCGGGTCCGACGCCCACAGACCTGGCGACGAAGGACAGTCCGCGCTGCTGTGCGAGCGCCGCATCCGCAATTCCAGCGCGCTCAAAGACGTCATCACTTCCGGCGAATACCGTCTCTGGCGGCCGGAGTGTGACCATATTCTAAAAGAATGCGAGGCGATTCCACATGTTTGACCTTATGATCATCGGACAGATTTCACTGGATCACAACATCGACTTTGACGGCCGCGAGGTTTTTATGCACGGCGGCGCGGTCACATACTCGGGCTTCGCTGCGGCCGCCCTCGGCCACCGTGTTGCGGTCGTTCCGAAGGGCGACGGCAAGCGTGACAATCCGCTTGCTACATTTGCCGACAGCAAGGTGGAAAAGATCTTCCCGATCTTCTCTGCCACATGTACCGTCATGGAGAACACCTATTTCACGCCGGATCGTGAGCGGCGGCGCTGTCTGTGCAAGGAGATGATCGCTCCCTATGTTGCGGCGGACATTCCGCACGAGAGCGCCCGCATCTACCATCTGGCCGGCCTGGTGAACGGCGACATCAGCAGCGAGCTGATCCGGGAGACCGCGGGGCTTGGCGACACGGCCGTGGACGTGCAGGCGCTTTTGCGCTGCCGTAACGAGGATGGCTCCCTCGAGCTCAGGGACTGGCCCGAGAAGAAGGAATATCTGCCGCTGATCCGCTATCTGAAGTGCGATGCGGCGGAGGCCGAGGTGCTCACGGGTACGAGCGACCGCGATAAGGCCGCTTTCCTGCTGTGCGAATGGGGCGCGCGCGAGGTGATCATCACGCACAACACCGAGGCCATCGTCTGCGATGGCAAGACCATCTGCCGCTCGCCGCTGAAGCCAAGAAACCTGTCCGGACGAACGGGGCGGGGCGACACCACGTTTGCAACCTACCTGACGGAACGACTGAGCTCCGACATCCCCGCCGCGCTGGAGTTCGCTGCCGCCGCAGTTTCTCTGAAGATGGAGGCGCCCGGTCCGTTTAACGGCACTCGGCAGGATGTGCTCGATTACATCCAAGCGTTCTATCGCTAAGCTTCGCACAGCGTAAAGCCGATTCACGGCAGACATCCAGCCGCACGTCGGAATGCTCGGCGTCCACGCCTTGCAGTCCGTTTCGGGACATAGAAACGCCCGGGCCTTTTGGCCCGGGCGTCGTCTTGATCAGCGGGAAGCGGACTCCCACATTCGGATGCGCGGTGACGGAATGTCAGCCGTACAATTCAAAGCTCGCGGAAACTACGCCGTCAACGGATTCCAAGAATTCGCTCAGGCTGTTGATGCTCACGTCGTTCCCGACGCGCAGTATCACCTCATACACCGCCCTGCCGTCCTCGCGTATTTCGATATGCACGTCCACAATCTGCAGCTTGTGCTCTTCGATGTACGCGTTCATCGCATTGCGGACCCCGGCAGAATTGTTCGCAACGCAGTGCATCTTGCCCAGCGTCGTTGAGTCAACGCCAATCGTAAACCTGTGCATGAGAATCTGCGCCACCGCGATCACCGCCGTTGTGAACACGCCAATCACATACATGCCCGCGCCGATGGCGATGCCGATGCCCGCCACAGCCCAAATGCCCGCCGCAGTCGTCAATCCTCGGATGGAATTGTCCTTGCGGAATATGACGCCCATGCCCAGAAAGGAAATGCCGGTGATAATCTGCGCCGCCAAGCGCGCAGGATCCGCGCCGTGGGTCCCAAATAGCGCCTCGCCGCTCGCACCGACCATGTCCGCAAACGCGTATTTGGAAACGATCATCAGCATCGCGGACGCACAGCATACGATGACGTGCGTTCGGATGCCGGCTTCCTTCAGTCGCTTGCTCCGCTCTAAGCCAATGATGGAGCCGCATCCACAGGCAATCAGGATCCGGAGAAAGAACTCAGCGTGCTGTAAAAGGGAAAACTGTTTTATCAACGTATAGGCAAGGGTCATGCCGCCACCACCTTCCAGTAGACTTTTTAAATCCGTACGGTCTGCAACGCCTGCAGCTTCAGAGCAGATGGATTATCGCTATCAATCCGGAGAACACGATGGAAACGGTAGCGCAGAGCTTGATGAGGATGTTCAGGGACGGACCGGAGGTATCCTTGAAGGGATCGCCGATGGTATCGCCGACGACAGACGCCTTGTGCGGTTTGCTGCCCTTGCCGCCGAAGTGTCCCTCCTCGATGTATTTCTTGGCGTTGTCCCATGCGCCGCCGGCGTTGGACATGAACACGGAGACCGCAAAGCCGGCCACGGAAACGCCCGTCAGAAGCCCGACCACGCCCGTGGGGCCGAGAATCAGGCCGGAAACGATCGGAACGACGACCGCCATGCAGGCCGGGGTAACCATCTCATGCAGCGCCCCCTTCGTGCAGATGGATACGCATTGCGCGTATTCGGGCGTTGCCGTCCCCTCCAGTATGCCGGGGATCTCGGAGAACTGACGCCGCACCTCCATCACGACCGACTGGGCTGCGCGCTCCACGCCGTTCATGGTCACGGCGGAGAATACGAACACAAGCATCGCGCCGATGAACAGGCCGATGAGCACCGTTGGGTTGATGATCGAAAAGTTCAGTATCGCGTCCGTCTTTTCCTGAATGATATTCACATACGACACGAGCAGCGCAAGCGAGGTCAGCGATGCGGAGCCGATGGCAAAGCCCTTGCCGGTCGCCGCCGTCGTGTTGCCGAGCGAATCCAGCGCGTCCGTGCGCTTGCGCACCTCCGGATCCATGCCGGCCATCTGTGCGATCCCACCCGCATTGTCGGCCACGGGGCCGTATGCGTCGGTCGCCAGCGTGATGCCCAGCGTCGAGAGCATGCCGACGCCGGCGATGCCGATGCCGTACAGACCCCGGTTAAAGGACGGCAGAAACTGCCCCGCTGCATCTACGATCTCCTTCGTGCCGCCGGCGGAAAAATAACTGATCAAAACCGCCGCGCAGACTATCAGAATGGAGGTCAACGCCGATTCCATGCCAAGCGAAATGCCGCCGATCACGATTGTCGCGTAACCCGTCTGGGACGTTGCGGCCAAATTCTGCGTGGGGCGATAGGTCTCCGACGTGAAGTATTCCGTAAAGAAGCCGATGAGGCAGCCGGCGACCATGCCGCAAAGAATGGCGACGTAGATTCCGCTCCAATGCGCGCCCTCAACGCCGCGGAACGCAAGGTACGTCAGCGGCAGAGCGACAGCGGCTGAGAGACCGGTCGCAACATAGGTGCCGAGGCGCAGCGTGTTCAGCAGCGCCTTCTGGGAGACGTCCTCCTTTACGCGAATCAGTCTTGCGCCGATGATGGAGCAGACGATGCCGGACACCGCGAGCAGCAGCGGCAGCAGCATACCGTCGAAGCCGTAGCCGCTGATTGCGGAGAGTGCGTAAGTGGCAAGAATGCTGCCCACATACGACTCGTACAGGTCCGCGCCCATGCCGGCCACGTCTCCGACATTGTCGCCCACATTGTCCGCGATGGTCGCCGGGTTCCGCGGGTCGTCCTCGGGGATCTTCTTCTCGACCTTGCCGACGAGATCCGCGCCAACGTCGGCCGCCTTGGTGTAGATGCCGCCGCCCACGCGGGCGAACAGCGCCATGAAGGATGCGCCCATGCCGTTCATGACCATGATGTTGCCGATTTTGACGGGATCCTTGACGCCAAAGCCGTAGAACAGCAGGAAAAACCAGAGCGTGATATCGAGTATGCCCAGCGCAACCACGGTAAAGCCCATGACCGAGCCGGCGGAAAACGCGACTTGCAGGCCGCGATTCAGCCCCTCGGAGGCGGCCTGCGCGGTGCGGGCGTTAGAGTTTGTGGCGATCTTCATGCCGATGAATCCGGCGAGCAGCGACCAGGCGCCTCCCGTCAGGAAAGCGAACGGTGTGAACTTGGACAGCATGCCGCCATCGGAAGCGAACGCGATCACGGTCAGTACCGCGAACACGATCGCAAAGACCGGCAATACTGTCTTATACTGCCGCCGCAGGTAAGCGTCCGCACCTTCGCGGATCGCCTGCGCGATCTGCTTCATGCGATCCGTGCCTTCGGAGAACGACAGGACATTTCGGGTGCGCAGCAGGGCATACAATCCGGCGAGTGCCGCACCGACAAACCCGATCCAGAACAAATTCGTCATAATAATTACATTTCCTCTAACTCTAAAATTTACATTGAATATCCGATGGTTGATCCGTCTTCCTCACGGATCGGCCCCAAAACGGTCAGGCCGTTTTGCGCTCCCGCAAAGCCGTGCGCTTATTCCGCCGGCTCTCGAGCCGAACGCCCGTTGGCTCCAAGGGATCGCGAACCGGGGGCGGCGCGGCGCCGTCGCGCTGTTTCTTCGCGCTTGCGCGTCAGGCGCCCGCATCGCGCTGCGGCAGGCGGCGGAGGCGGCCGCGTAAAACGGCGCACTCTGTACAAACAGAGTGTTTCGGCCGCCGCGGCGCGCCGCCTCATGCGAAGCGGCGCATCCCGCGCCCGGGCCGCAGCCGTTTTGTCGTCTGCGTCACTTAACGGGGTACCAGCCGTCCGCCGTGACGCCCGCCTTCACGACCTCGTCCATCTTGGCCATGTCCTCGGGATCGTCGTTCGGTTCATGTTTCCATGCCGTGACGTCCGTGCCGTCCTTCATGGAGAGCTTATCGTACATTTTCAGCGGTTTAGAAAGCTTCCATGTGACGCTCTCGCCGTCCTCAAATACCACGCAGACCTCAAAGGCTGCGCCGCTCGGACGGATGATGAAGATGTTTTTCTCATAGTTGTCCCCATCGGCGTCCTTGTCCTTCCAGCCCTTCCCGACAACGCTCGCGCCCTTGTCGCCGCCGACAGCGTAGATATAGACCTCGTTGATGGTCTTGCCCGTCTTATTCTTGATGTTCAGAGCGAGGTTTTCGTACTCGCCGGCAGCAGCGTCCGCCGCAACGTCGGACGAATCGGCTTCGTCGCCTTCTGGAGCGGGCACGCAGATCTTTGCCAGCTCCGCACGCGCGGCCTCTACGGCGGCTGTATCGCCCGCCGGCGCGCCGTCATACACGGGGTACCACTGGTCAATAACGTGGCCCTTTGCGAGCGACTCCGCCAGGTATTGCAGCGGATCGGGATCGCCGTCGTCATACTTCACCTTGATGTCGTACTTGTCCTCGGCGTTCTTCAGCGAAATCTCATTGGGCAGATTGCCATCGCCGTCCGGCTTGAACCAGTCTTCGAGCGGATAGCTGATGTCGGCGCCGTCGTCAAACTTCACATACAGCTCGTAGTGATCGGCATGCGGACGGATAAAGCACTTGTACAGATACATGCCGCCGTCCTTTGCTTTGCCGGGCATGAGGGACGCCATCTTCTCGCCGTCCTTTGTGTAGAGATAGTCGATCAGGTTGTTGTATGCGTTCGGGTCGCCGCCCTTTTCAAAGAAGCGGCAGTCCACGATGTTCTTGCCGGTCTTATTCTTAATCTCAATGGGGAGCAGCTCATATCCGGGATACACATTATCGGAAGTCTTGCCGATGGCAACCAGTGCGTCCATTGCCGCCTGATCCTCGGCGTCGTCCTCCAGCTCGATCTTCCAGCCGTCCGGGTCGACGCCGTCCTTCATGGAGATTTTGTAGTGCATCTCGAGCTTGCCCAGCTGCTTCTTCGCCTCGGAGCCGTCCGCGAAGACGACTGCAAGCTCCATCTCCGCGCCCGCTTCACGGACGATATAGACGTTTTTCTCATAATTGTCGCCGTCAGCGTCCTTGTCCGGCCAGCCTGGCGCAACGATGCTGTTGCCCTTTTCACCGCCGACGGGATAGATGTATACCTCGTCGATGGTCATGCCTGTCTTGTTCTTGAGATTCAGTCCGAGAGCCGCATATGCGGGCTCCGTTTCCTCGACTGCCGCCGGTTCGGGAGCCGGTTCGGTCATCTCTGTCTCGGTCGAAGCCGCCGGCTCCGGTGCGACCGGTTCTGCCGGGATCGTCGTACATGCGATGGCGCTGAACGCCATCAACAGCGCGAGAGCGAGGGGAATTAGTTTTTTCATACTGTGCCTCCTCATCATAATTGTTTTTATTCAACTCTGCCGCAGGGGACAGGTTGATCCGCTATTCAAGATGGCAGACGATCCTTCCGTCCGCCTCTAATTCAAATCGAATGCCGTTGTGTGTGCTTCCCTTCAGCATCGCCATGGGACGGTTCTCCGTACAGAGCACATGCGGCGTCAGCCTTTGCAGCATGGATACGACGTCTGCGCTCGGTCGCTCTTTTTTTGCAGTCGGACTGTTTTCACAGGAAATCACCGCGTACTGCGGCGAAAGCCTCCTGAGCAGCGGCTCCGTCATGGATTTCGCGTCCCCATGATGCGGAAGCTTGAGAATGTCGCAGGGGGGAAGCCCCTCCCCCTCCCAGTCAGCGGCATACCGATCGCCCGTGAGCAATATGCTCCGTCCCCCATAGCTGAAGCGCAGCATCAGGCTCGACAGATTCCGCTCTTCGGCGACCTCGGCGCAGAGCGTCTCGTCCACGGAGCTGCCCCCGTAAAGCGCTTCAAACACCAGCCGCTGGCGGTCGATGACCTCGACTCGCGGCATATACGCCGTCATGCCGAGCGCTCCTGTCAGCATCTGTTCTCCGGGATGGATCGATTCGACCCGCGTTCCCCTCTCGTAGGCCGCGTCCCTGAGCTCGAGCAGGATGCTCAGCATATGCCTGAGCCCGTTCGGCCGCTTCTTTGTGGAAACGAAGGATCGACAGACGCGATTGGCAGTCTCCGGCGGCGGGAGCAGCATCTCGAGCCGCTCCGTGGGAATGGCGCGCAGGATCCGGGCCGCGCCGCCTATGTGGTCGATGTGGGGATGGGTCAGTATCATCCGATCCAGTCGGTTCACACGTCGTGCGGTCAGATAATCAAGCGCATCCTTCCTAAGCGAGCCTTCGCGGGATTCCACATACGGACGGCCGGCGTCCACGAGCACCGTGTATTCCGCGCCGCCCTCCCGGTGTTCCCGGAGCAGCACGGCGTCGCCGTCGCCCACATTGCAAAAGAATATCTCCAGCATCGTTCAGCCGTCGCGCCGGGATGGGCGCACCCTCGTCGTTTCCCGCGTCTTCTGCTTCCGGCGTTCGCGCCGGATCACCAGCGCGGCTGGGACGCCGCCCGATAACACGGAAACAATCCCCGGCAATCCAAGAATGGCCATGAACATGCCGTAATCGGTTTTCGCGTCCGACCAGTCGATAAGAAACAGTTCAAATATCATCGCCGCGGCAAGGAACACGGCCATCCATGCATACGCACCGGTCACGACCTCTTTCTTCTTGCCCGGCAGGAGCAGGAAAAGCAGGCACAGCGCGCTCCCGGCCAAGGCGGGAAGCAGATATTCCGCCGCATTTCTCACCCACGCCGCTCTTTCGGAAAGCGCGGCCTCCAAGGGGTCGAGCAGAATGAGGTACGACGCGCCGTAGATGAGGAGGAACAGAATCGCCAGCAAAAACGCATACAGCAGCGATGCGCTCTTGGGCTTCCCGTTCTCCTCAAAAAACAGGTGTCGCAGAAAACCGTCCAGCTTGCGCTGGAATTTCGATTGCTTCATTGTCGTACTCCGTCGTGCGCCGAAGGGGAAGACTCCCGCAGGCCGCCCGGCCGGTCTGCGGGGCATTGGATTGCAAAGAAACCGTCGGTTGTCAGCGGGTGCTGTTCCAGAGGTTCCAATACGCTTTCACATTCGGGTAATTCCGGTAGATCTCCGAATAGTCCGGAGCGCGAAGGTTGACCTCCTCATAGGAAATGCCGGACTTCTGATATGTCACGTCGTCGCGTACCGACCAATGTCCGAGCTTGTCGAACACGTTGTAGCAGCCGCTCTTGCCGTCTTCCCCGCCCATCATATACTTGATGAACAGGCGGGCGCCCGCCGGGTTGTCGCAGCCGCTGACCACATAGGAGTATGCGGCCGCGTCCTGCGCGGTGTAGGGCTGAAGACCCGTGACCCAGGCGATATCCAAGCCGCTCTCGCCCATGGACCGCTTCGAGTTGTCCAGCTTGGATGCGGACGTGAGGCCCAGCGTCGGTCCGTTTACGGAATCATGCACGGCCTCAACGACCGCGTCGCCATCTGCCAGCGGCGTAATGGTCATCTGCGAGAATCGCCAGAACAGCTCGACGCTCGCGTTGTTTTCCGGTAGCTCCATGAGTCCCGGGGTGTTCTGAAGATGCTCATGGTACGTGAACACCAGATCCTTGCCGTACTGCCGCTTGTACTGCTCGGCCATCGCGTCGCCGTCCACGAAGAGCTGCCCCCACAATGCGGCGTAGGACGGCCCCGTGATGTCCTTGGAGTAAATCGTCCAGTACTGCGTGTTGTTTCCGGCCGCGTCCTTGTAGGACTGGGTCTCCTCGTTGTACCCGTCCACGATGTTCCACCAGCTCTCGATCGGAACCTCATCAAACATTCTGGAGTTGTAGAACCACGGGTTGAACGTGGAGTAGAGCGGCAGACCAAACTGCAGCATGTCTTCGCTGATGTGGACGCAAATGTCCGCGGGATAGAACGGCTTGACGATTCCCCACTGCACGAACTCATTGTAAACCTCTCCGGAGGCGTCTTTGACAATGAGCACGTCCGCCATGGGGTTGCCGCTTTGGGCCTCCATCTCGATCTTTGGCATGACCGTGTTCGTATCACAGGAGATGTACTCAAAGTTCAGATCCGGATACTCGTCCCTGATATATTTGCGGGCGGTATCCGCGTCTGCCGTGGTGGCATAGATGGTGATGGTGCCGCCCTCGGCCTTTGCCATCTCGTACAGCTCATCCATGGACATGTGGTTCCAGTCGATGCCATCCTCGCCGATGATATCGATGGCCTCCACGCCGGTGACGACCTCGCCCGTCTTGCCCGCGGCGGCTCCCCCCGCATCGTCGGTTTTCCCGCACGCGGTCAGGGAAACGAGCATACACAGCGCAATCAATACAGCAACGATCTTTTTCACGGGATGTGTTCTCCTTTCATGTCCTTGTGTTCGCAATCCGGTTCCGATGCTGGCTCCGCAGCTTCAGTCTTCGGCGCCCGCCTTGTGCTTCGTCTTGGCATACTTGATGAGACGTCCTGTCTCCTTATTATATACGTTCATGCGGCCCGGATGCAAAACCACATATACGTTCTGGTTCATGTCGTATTCCACAAGGCCGACCTGGATGGCAAGGAATTCCGTGTCGCCCACGGTCAGGCTTACGAGCGTCTCGCTGCCCGCCGGCTGGTTGGCATAGACCTGTGCGTGGACGGTATTGTTGTGATGCGGATCCTCCGCATAGATGTCCACCATTTCGGGACGGAGGCCCAGCACACAGTCGAACTCCCGATCCGCGGGGATCTCCTCGTCGAGCTTCATGGTACTCTTCGGATACGCATATTCGCCGAACGCGCTCTTGACGCGAAGCGTCTCGCCGTCGAAGCAGCCCTTTGCCTCGATGAAGTTGATGCGCGGGTTCCCGATAAAGTCCGCTGCCTGCAGATCAATCGGATTGGTATACAGATCAAGCGGCGTGCCGATCTGGGAAATCTCTCCCTCTTTGAACAGGGCGATCTTCGTGGACATGGTCAGCGCCTCCACCTGATCGTGGGTCACATAAATGATGGTGGTGCCGGTCTCACGGTGGAGCCGCTTGAGTTCCGCGCGCATATCGATACGCAGCCGGGCGTCCAGGTTGGAAAGCGGCTCGTCCAAAAGCAGGAGCTTGGGGCTGGAGGCGATGGCCCGGGCGATGGCAACGCGCTGCTGCTGGCCGCCGGAAAGCTCGTTCGGATAACGATCCCGATACTCCTCGATCCGCATGGTTCTGAGGGCGCGCATGACCGTCTCCTCGACCTCCTTCTTCTTTATCTTTTTGATCTTCAACCCGAACGCCACGTTTTCAAAAACGGTCATGTGCGGCCAGAGGGCGTAGCTTTGGAACACCAGGTTGAGTCCCCGCTTGCTCGGCGCCTCAAAGAAGGCCGTCTCCGCATCGATCACTACGCGGTCGTCGATCGTCATCGTGCCGTGTTGGGCCTGCTCCAAGCCGGAGATGACTCGAAGCGTGGTTGTTTTGCCGCAGCCGGACGGCCCCAGCAGCGTCATAAAGTCGCCGTCCTCAATGGTCAGGTTGATATCCCGCAGGACATGGTTTTCTCCGTAATACTTATCGATGTGGCTCAACTGAATTTTGCTCATGGCTGATTTTCCTTTCTTGCACTCAAGACTGGTCACATGCTCTTGCTCACATTGCCGCCGAACCGATCCGCGATCCGGTTCGTGACAAGGATGAACACGATGATGACAATACAGATGGCGTCCGCCACCTGCGGCATCGCTTCCTTCGAATAGTCGAAGGCTAAGAAGGACAGTGTGTAGTTCTTCGGCGTCATCAGGATGGCGATCAAATCCAGCTCCTTGGCGATGCTGATAAACGAGAGCAGGAAGCCCGACAGGAAGCCATTCTTCGCCAGAGGGATCACGATGCTGCCGATGCGCCTCCAGAAGCCGGCGCCGTTGACGGTCGCAGCCTCCTCAAGCTCGACGGAGATCTGCATCATGTTCGATGAGCCGGAGCGGCTGGCAAAGGGGAAATGTTTTACGATGGACACCAGCAGTATCAGCAGGAACGTGCCGTACAGCGAGGGGATGAGTCCTCCCAATCTCGGCTGGCTGAACATGGAGAAGTAGATGGCCGAGAACGCGACGCCGGGCATCAGGTACGGAATAAATATGAGCTGCTCGACCGCATTGCCGTACCACTTGCCACGGCCGCGGGTCGTGATATATCCGAAGAACTGGCCGAAAACGGCGGTGATCAACGAACCGATCAGCGATAGCTTCACGGTGTTGCCGAGCGCTCTGCTGAATTCGGAATTCCGGAACAGACCGTTCTGCGCAAAGCCCGGGTTCGGGGCGTTCTGCAGCTCGCCGATCCATGCGTACAGCGTGAGGTTGTTCGCGCCGTAACCGCCGCCTGGGACAACCTGGAACGATTCCATGACGAGAAAGAACACGGGCATGACCATGGCTACGATCAGGAACACGGCGATGATCACCAGCATGGGCCACTTGGCGCCGCCCAGCGGGATGAGATTGCTCCGCGTCCCCTTGCCGCCGATGGTCGCGTAGGATTTGCGCGTGCCGATGAGCCTCTGGTTCACCACAATGGTGCCGGCCGCCAGCAGGATCATGAGCAGTGACATGGCATAGCCCGTACCCTTGGGACTGCTGTTGATGAAATCCTTCATGCGGGTGGCCAGTACATAGAAGGGCGTGCCGTCCGGGTTGTTGCCGCCCAAGCGAGCCGCTACGCCGTATGTACCGATGGACTTGCTGATGGTCATGATTGTGGCCGACAGGATGGCGGGAAGGATAAGCGGAAGCGTAATGCTTTTGAGGATCTGGGGCCGGCTCGCGCCTTGGATCTCGCCCATCTCCTCAAGCTCTGAGTTGATGGAGCGCAGCGCGCCGGAAGCCATGATATAGGAAAAGGCGTAGTAGTGCATGACCATGACGATGATGATCGGCACAAAGCCGGAGGCCAACGTGTCGGGAACCGGTATGCCAAGGCTGGATAAAACGCCGTTGCCGCCCATGCTCGGGTTGCGGAATACGGTCATCCACGACAGCGCCTTGCACCACGAGGGAATCATGTAGGGGATCAGGATCAGCGCGGAAAGAAGCCTCTTTCCCGGAATGTCCGTGCGAACCATGAGCCACGCCATCAAAGCGCCCAGCGGCACGGAGATGACCGTAACGAACGCGCCGATGATCAGGGAGTTACGCAGCGGCACCCAGAGAATCGTTTCGGTCAGCGGGCTCGCCAGCAGATACTTCCAATACCAAAGCGTGTAATCGCCAATGCTTGCGCCCGGGATGCTGCGAAGCTCGGATTTGGCTACCACGAAGGTATTCTGCACCATCGCCAGCAGCGGGATGACGATCAGCGCGAACAGCAGGATCAACGTGAACATGACGATCACGTTGAAAGGGTTGCCGACCAAATTTCGGAATTGATTCTTGAACCGTTCCCGAGTCATCGGGGGACGTGTCCAACCTTTTTTTGCCATCTTCAGACCTCCTTGCAGATATGTTGCAGCGATGCTGCGACGACTCGGTGCTTATGGGATCGGAGCCGTTGCCGGATGCGAATGATGCGGGCGGCGTTCGATTACTGCTCCGCCCGCTCCCGCTTCAATATGGTGTAAACATCATAGATATCGGTAATCTGATAGTCCGGCGCGACGTCGAATTCGCCAATGTCCTTCTGCGGCGTCAGGAAGGAATTGATCTTGAACACACGTCCGAAGCCTGCGCGCCTCGGCCCTACGACATCGCGCGAAAGCGTATCTCCGACGAAGGCGCATTCCGAGGGCTCGAGGTCGATTTGAGCACAGGCGATGCGGAAAATGTTCAGATGCGGCTTTCGGTAGCCCACGATGGAGGAGAGTGTGATTTCATCGAAATACTGCCGCACGCCGTACTGCGTAAGCGTGGAGAACACCTGAAACAGGCTTGCGGTATTGCTGACAACCGTCACGCGCAGCCCGAGATCCTCCTTCAGCCCCTTGAGCATCTCGGCGGCATGCGCGCGCAGGGAGCGGTTATAGAATGTCGTTTCCCACATATGCGCGATCTCTTCGCTGATATCGGCAATCTTCCGCTTGTCCACGGGGATGTCCTTAAAGCCCCAGTCACACCAAATCTCCTCCGGCTTCTGCTCGATTAGCGTGCGCTCGGACTGTCTTTTGTACGTCTGGATGCCCGCGCCCACGATCGCCCAAAGATCCTCGGCTCCGTAGGGAACCTCAATCTGATGCTTTTGTAAAATGTCGTACAGCGCATACGCGGTCGCACGGTCGTTCTTCTCATCCGAATACAAATCTTCCAGCGTACCGCCCATATCAAACATAACAGCCTTGATCATACTTTTGCCTCCCGGTGTGCGATTTTGCGATTTGTCGAATACAAAAATATGTTGTTTTCATGTTTACGCAAACGTTTTCGTTTGTCAAATTCATTGTACTCCCTAAGCTTTGAAATTGTCAAGACGCTTTGCCGTATTTTTATTCCCGGATTTCAAGTTTTATTTTTATTTCTGCCGCGAATCTGCATTTTTGCTCAAAAGCGTCGTTGTTTTTGCCCGTTTTTACCTGCAGCCGCCGTCCGTTCGTAAACCTTTACGCTCCCATCGGCCGCTACTTTTACAGCGCGCGCAGCTGCACTGGGACGGACAGGCGTCTGGCGTTTGTGTGTCTGCATTTTGTTCGTTTATCAGCTGTTCTTAGGGGCTTTCGTCAGGAGCAGCTTGCCGGATCCGGCCATTGTCAAAGAGATGCGCAAGTCCATAGCAAGCATACATACCCGGAACGACATACCCTTGCCTCCTTCCGAAGCATCCTCTTGTCCGACCTCCTCCACGCTATGCGGATACGCCCGTCCAAGACGGTGCTACCATGCGGACGTGCGCTTTTGAAGTCCTGGCTTCGCGTGGATCGGCAACAAGTTCATGAACGCCGTGCTTTCGCCGCTTCGCCCGCCGCCCTGCGGTGCTTCCCTGTGGCAAGGCCCCCGGCGCGGCCGGTTTTCAGCCGTGCAGAAAGAAAAATCCTGAAGGTGCAGCAATGCCCGCAATTCTCCCTTGCTTTTTTCTTGCTTTTGTGTTATACAAAGAATAATAAGTTTTCCATTTAATGTATTATTGTTTCTGTAAAATGTAAGCGCTTTCTTTTTTAGACAGGGAGTGTTGCCCTATGGACGAGCCAACCATATATGATGTATCCCGGCTTTCCGGCGTTTCCACAGCCACGGTCTCCAGAGCATTCACCGCGCCGGAGCGGGTAAAGGAGGCCACCCGCACCTGGGTCTATGCCGCAGCGGAGGAGCTGCATTACCGCCCCAGCGCCATTGCCCGCGCGATGGCTCGGCAGCAGACGGACAAGATCGCTTTCCTCATCTGCAAGGAGGGGGCGACGATTCTGGACGCCTTCTACGCCGGCATCTGCGAGGGCGTGATGCGCCGGGTCAACGGCACAGCCTATCATCTGCTGATCTCTACCGCAGAGGAGTGGGCGCATACGTCCCAGCGCAAGCAGATCGACGGGGTCATTCTGGCGGGAAACGCCAATGCCTCTCTGATCTCCGAGTTTCAGCGTCAGAACGTCCGAGTCGTTCTCGTCAACACCCGGGCGGAGGGCTTCGATCTCCCCTGCGTCACCGCCGACGATGCCGATGGCGTTTACCAGATCGTCGATCACCTGCTTGCGGGCGGGCATACCCGCATCGCCATGCTGGTCGGACGCTTTTCCCCCTATATCACCAGCACGCGGCACAACGCCTTCCTTGCCGCCATGCAGGAGCGGGGGCTTCCGGTGGACGCTTCAAGCGTCATGATATGCGACCGGGATATCCAGAGCGCCACCGACGCCGCGCTGCGCCTGCTGAACCGGCCGGATCGACCCTCCGCAGTCTTCGCGTTCAACGATGAACTGGCGGCGGGCGTTCTCAAAGCAGCCCGACGGCTGGGCCTGCGGGTGCCGGAGGATCTGGCTGTGGTCGGCTTTGACGATTCCGCCATATGCCCCATGCTGGAGCCAGAGCTCAGCTCCGTCCATATAGACTGCCGCCGGATGGGCGAGCTATGCATGGAGCAGATGTCCGCGCTGCTGAACGGCTCGGAGGAGCCGCCGCGGCTGACGGTGGTGCCTGTGGCGCTGCAAGCCCGCGCCTCGTCCGACGTGAAGCAAGCAAAAGGGGGCCTCTGAAAACTGCCCTTTGGGCTTTGCTCGAGGTATGCCCCGACAATGTGTTCGAAAATTCCGCAATAAGGAGGCGCTCTTGTGAAACAGAAAAAGGCCCTAGGATCCGCTGCAAAGGTGATCGTATGTGCGATTCTGCTGTTTGTGACGCTGTTTCCCATCTACTGGTTGGTTGCCCTCGCCATCCGTCCCACCAGTGAGATGACGGGCCACATCTCGATCATTCCCCATTCGCTGACCGGCAGCCATTTCATCCAGCTGTTTGCCAACCGCGGCTTCGGCGCCACCATTGTCAACAGTCTGCAAACCACGCTGGGCTCGCTGGTGATTTCCCTGACGGTGGGCATCTGCGCGGCTTACGTCCTTGCTAGGCGCCGTTTTCGGTTCGGTATCAAAAAGCCTGTGACCTACTGGATTCTGCTGGTTCGCGTCCTGCCCCCGGTGGCCTTTACCATCCCGCTGTACACCATGTTCAGCAAGCTCGGCATCCTCAATACCAAGATTCCGGTGCTGATGGCCTGCGTGCTTATCAACGTGCCGCTGATCATCTGGTTCCTCATCGGCTTCTTTCATGATCTTCCGGAGGAGGTCGAGGAAAGCGCCAAGGTGGACGGCGCTTCGGAATGGCAGCTGTTCCGCAAGATCGTGCTGCCGCTGGTCGCGCCCGGCATTGCCGCGGTGGCCATGCTGAGCTTCATGTACGCCTGGAATGAATACACCTACACCGTAATCTTCACCAGAACCCCCGCCAACAACACCGTGCCTCTGGCCCTCTCTCTTCTGAACACGGAGGACAACCTTACAAACTTCGGTTTGGTCGCCAGCGGCGGCGTGGTCTCCGTCATCCCCATCACCCTGTTTGTGATCTTTGCGCAGAACTACTTGATTTCCGGACTTTCAAGCGGCGCTGTCAAAGAGTAGCAAATACACGCACCAACAAATTAAGACAAGGAGGAACACAAGATGAAAAAAGCACTGTCCCTGATCCTGACGCTTATCATGCTCCTGTCCCTAGTTGCCTGCACCGGCGGCAACGCACCGACTCCTTCCGGCGGCGCCGCCCCTGTTGAGCCCGGCAAACCCGCCGAAACCAGCGTGTCCGCAGAACCCACCAAGATGACTCTGATCCTGCGGGGCGGCTCCTATGCCGAGACCCTAAAGGCAGCGCTCCCCGCCTTCGAGGCCGAGCACAACGTGAAGATCGACGTGCTGGATCTGTCCTTTGACGATTTGCACACCGGCATCGCTTTGGACGCCGTGAACGCCACGGGCGCATACGACCTGTGCATGGTGGACGGCTCCTGGATGGCCGAGTTCACCGAGAACAATGTCCTTGCCAATCTCAGCGAAATGGGCTACAGCTTTGATGACGACATCATCCCCGCCACCACCGCCATCTGCAAGGTTGGCGAGAACATCTATCTGGCGCCCTTCTTCGGCAACGTGACCGTCATGCTGTACAACAGGCAGCTGATCGCCGATGCCGGCTATGCTCCCGAAGACATCACCACCTTCGAGGATCTGAAGGTCATTGCCCAGAAGACCAAGGACGCCGGAAAGATCGGCTTCCTGATTCGCGGCGGCTCCGCTGACAACATCGTTTCTGACTTTATCCCCCACCTGCTGGTGCACGGCGGCTGGGTCATCGACTCCAACAATCAGCCCACCGTTGACACGCCCGAGTTCAAAGCCGCCATGCAGGAATACCTAGATCTGTACGCTCTGGGCTCCTCCATGGACAAGGACGACATTGTAGCGGCCATTGATGGCGGCACCGCCGCTCTTGGCCAGGCATGGCCCGGCTGGTACCTTCCCAAGGCCGATACCAACGCCAACTACACCGTAATCCCCACCAAGCTCAACGATGCCGACACCGCCAAGAACACCTCCATGTACGGCGTATGGTGCATCGGCATCCCCAACAATGCGCCCCATAAGGAACTCGCTCTGGAGCTGCTGAAGCATGTCATGAGCGCCGAAGTCCAGTTGGATTCCATTCAGGTCGGCGGCGTCCCCTGCCGGACCAGCTGCCTGCTGAACCCGGACGTTCTGGCCGTCTATCCCCAGTACGAGATCGTCTGCGCCGCTCTTCAGACCGGCGTGTACCGCCCCGTTATCGCGGAGTGGACCCAGTTCACCAGCATCCTCGGCACGGAGATGGACAACATCATTCAGGGTACCAAGACCATCGATCAGGGTCTTGCCGACGCGCAGGCGTTGCTGACCGAGCTGATGGCCGGCTGATTCCCATTGCAGTAACCCGCGGCGGGGCCGGATCCGGGATCCGGCCCCGCCGCCCGAAAATCCCCTCCCGCGTTCCCCAATGCTCCAGAAATGTGAGGCCGCTGTTATGAAAAGATACACAACCGCGAGACTTCGGACCGCAGACACGCAGGCAAAGCGCTTCGGCGTGGAAATGCTGTCGCCAACCATGCTGATCCTGCTGGTCATGACCGCCTATCCCCTGCTCTTCACGCTGATTTACAGCTTTACCAACTATAATTATTTGAAGGGAACGGATAACGCTTCCTTTATTCTGTTCAAAAACTACATCAAGCTTTTCAAAAACGATTATTTCCGTCAGGCAGTTTTCAATACCGTTAAGTTCACGCTCTTTGCCGTGGTTCTGGAAATGGGATTCGGACTGCTGGTTGCGGTTTTCATCAATAGCCTGAAACGGGGTCAAAAGGTCATGCGCACTCTGCTGCTCCTGCCGTACCTGCTTCCTGCGGTAACGGTAGCCCTGAGCTGGCGCATGATGCTCTCGTCCAACTACGGTATTATCAACCAGTTTCTTGAGGGTCTGGGGCTGCCCTCCTACAACTGGTTCCTGAACACCAAAACAGCTTTCGGAACGATCCTGCTCATTGACGTATGGCAGAACGTCCCCTTTGTGTTCCTCCTCCTGTTTGCCTCCCTGCAATCCGTTCCGGAGGGACAGTATGAGGCCTCCCGGATCGACGGCGCCGGTACGTTCCATCAGTTCTGGTACATCACCATCCCCAATATCAGGAACAGTCTGGCACTGTGCGCTCTGCTGCGAACCATCGATACATTCCGCCTGTTCGAGAAGGTCAACGTTCTGACCGGCGGCGGCCCAGCAGGCACCACGTCCACCATTACCCAGTACCTTTACAACTACGGCATCAAGTCTCTGGACTTCGGCTTTGGCAGCGCCGGTGCGATCGTGATGACCATTCTGGTACTGCTGCTCTCCAGCCTGTATATCAAGCGGGCAATCTCCTGAACGCTATGGAAGAACAGAAGCTGAGCGTCACTTTTGTAAATGTGGGCTACGGCGAGGCGATCCTTCTGGAGTGTCCGGACACATCCCGGCCCGGCGGCGCATTTACCGCACTGATCGATGGCGGCAGCGCCGAGGCGACGGAGTTTTCCGACCGCAGCTCCGGCAGGATCCGAGTTGAAGAATACCTGGCAAGACGGGGGATCTCCCGGCTGGATCTTGCTGTGAGCACGCACATCCATGAGGATCATATCTGCGGACTGCTCCGCGCCGCGCAGATCGCTCCCCCCGACGTCCTGTGGCAGCCGCTGTCCCCTGATTTTTACAGTACGCTGCATCCGCTGGATGTTGCCCCGGCTCGGACGGCCTCGGAAAGCAAATTTCTGCGCGCTCTCAACGACTACGCCGCGCTGTGCGGGCTGATCGTGTCACATGGCGGGCGTATCCGAATGCCGGAAGCTGGCGGAGAATATGCCCTTGCCCCGGATTTTTCCGTCAAGGTTCTATCGCCCTCCGCCTCCAGGCGGGCTGACCTCGCCGCGGAAATCTTGCAGCTCTATCGGGCGGAAGCCGGAACTGCGGACTTTTTTCAAAAGCTGAACGCGCTGGACGGACGCATGAACAATTTCAGCCTCATTCTCCTGCTGAACTATCGGGGAACACGGCTGCTTCTGCCGGGCGACACCAACGCCGCGGGATATGACGGCATCCTTCCTTCCGATCTGCGGGCCGATCTGTTCAAGGTCGGCCATCACGGGCAGCTGGACGGCGCGGACGCGGCATTGGCGGAAACCGTCCGCCCCTCTGCCGTGGTCTGCTGTGCCTCCAGCGACCGGCGCTATAACAGCGCCCATCCGGATACCATGCGGCTTCTTTCCGGCTGCGGTGCGGATCTGTACTTCTCCGACTGTCCCAGTGTCTCCGGCATGCAGATCCCACCTCACGAGGCCCTGCAATTCACCGTCGGCCCCAGCGGCGCGCTGACTGCCCGCTACCTCCCCGAAGTCTGATGTTGAAAGCCGTTGCCCGGCGGTCAAAGGACAGGATGCGCGGGTCATTCGTCGGCAATGCAAAAACCCGGAGCCGCTGAACAGCACCCCATTTGTTAGACAAGTATGATAGAATACTTGTACTAAGGAATGGGGTGTTTAACTATGCCAAAGGGAGTACAGACCAAACGGTATACGCCGGAATTCAAGAAGCTAGTTGTGGAAACCATGCAGAAGGAAAATCTAAGCGACTGTGGAACAGCAAGGTTGCTTACTGAGAGGAAAAAAGCGGGACGCCGAGAATACTGCAAAGCCCCGCCGGAATTGCTCCGGCGAGGCTTTGCTTTTGACCACCTAAAATGCCATAGGCAGATGTGGAACACAAAGTGTTAGGAAAGGGATTAAAATCAAGAGGAAACCGCTAAAAGCGGCTAAGAAGTTCAGGAAAGTGTTGCGGCAGCTCTTTGCGTATAAAGCTGCAATTGTTCGACCTTGATTGTATTTTCCCCGCCGCTGTCGCTTCGGAATTTCTCTATTTCCGAGCTTCTGATACTCACAATAACCTTATCATTGACCTGTAAATCCTCAAAAGAAATCCTTGTAACCTTCTGCGTGGCAAAGTCGCAATAGGCCATAGGAATGGAGGAACAGTCGATCAGACATTCTTCGCCTAAAGTGCTTTCATCGACATCGTCTTTTACCGTTATGGTTTGCTTTCCTGTATCGACTTCCGTAATCACTACGTTGACGATCAGCAGCGTGTCATCCTTCAATGAACCGCACCCGGATAGGAAGATAAAGAGAGTCAATAAGCACAGAGCGATGCCGATTCCTCTTATATTTCTATCCAGCAATGTCTTATCCTCCTGTTTCCGTTCACACCGATGCCGAATACGCCGAAAACAAGCAGCAGCGCAAGCGATAGTGCTGTTCCCGCAATGAGCGAAAACAGCATTCCCTTGGGGATCCAGTTTTTGTAGTCAGGCTTCATTCTTGGGACTCCTTTCTTTTCTAACGGTCTTCATGCAAAAATTGCAGCGGTCGTCGCCGCGTCTCAGCGTTTTCGTTCGATGCCAGACGAGCTTCGGATGCAGACCGGCGCAGCTGATGTCATCGCTGTCGCAAAAGCAGCGGCGCCTCCGCGCCTATCCCAACGCCACATCCAGCACCATCATCACGCTGAAGCCCACGGCAAAGAAAACCGTGCCGATGTTGGAGTGCTTTCCCTGCGACATTTCGGGAATCAGCTCCTCCACCACCACATAGAGCATGGCGCCCGCCGCAAAGCTCAGAAAATACGGCAGCGCCGGGATCACCAGCTGCGCCGCAAGAATCGTCAGCACCGCGCCGATGGGCTCGACAACGCCGGAAAGCACGCCGCCGAGAAACGCTCGGCCCTTGCGTTCCCCCTCCGCCCGGAGCGGCATGGAGATGATCGCACCCTCGGGAAAATTCTGAATGGCAATGCCAAGGGACAGGACAAGCGCGCTTGCCGCCGTGATCTGCGCGTTCCCCGCGAGGAAGCCCGCGTACATGACGCCCACCGCCATTCCCTCCGGAATGTTATGTAGAGTCACCGCCAGCACCATCATGGTGGTGCGGCCCAGTCTGCTTTTCGGCCCCTCCGCCTGTTCGCTTCCCACATGAAGGTGGGGAATCAGATGGTCGAGCAGGAGCAAAAACAGCACGCCGACCCAGAAGCCGATAAAGGCAGGGAGGAAGGACAGCTTGCCCATGCCCTCCGACTGCTCAATGGCGGGGATCAGCAGACTCCATATCGACGCCGCCACCATCACACCGGCGGCAAAGCCCGCAAGGGCGCGCTGTACCAGATCGCCAAGGGATTTTTTCATGAAGAACACGCAGGCCGAGCCCAGTGCTGTTCCCAGGAAAGGGATCATGATTCCAATAAAGGTTTCCATTCGTCTCACCGCCTTTGCGTTGCAGTATTATTTGTTTCTTCTGAATCCCGCCTCGTCCCGGTATTCGGGATGCTCCTTTAAGTATGGGTCTTTGTCGCCGCAGATGGCGTAGTCGCATTTGCAGCCGTCCACGCAGGTGGTCGTCCGCACCAGCCTTGCATGGAGCAGCTCCATGGACGCATAGTCCACATTGCACAGGGCGGGCATGATGTCCGTAAGACCGTGCTTGATAGCAAACTCCGCTGCCGGACACGATGTAAACTCATAATAAATGGGCTTGCCGTTTTCATAAGGCGCAACCGTCATCTCGTAATCGTGCCATTTGTCGCAACCGCCTTTCGCCCGCACAAACGCCTTGTACATCAGCTTCCTCCAGAACGGCTTGTTGCAGTCCACGAACCGCAGCCTGCGGAAGATCGGCAGGATCAGGTTTTCCTCCATCTCCTCAATTTCACGGAATGAAGTAACGGCTTTGCAGACCACATAATAGCTCATGATGGCGATGCAGTCGTAGGTGCCGCCTA
>ERZ824600.689-NODE-689-length-48947-cov-7.320625_pt1 | contig 48947 bp, 30 predicted proteins | sample MGYA00519933_ERZ824600 | MGnify/ENA primary metagenome ERZ824600 (study PRJEB31778, sample SAMEA3449178) | human gut metagenome | biome: human gut; feature: human-associated habitat; material: faeces | place: United Kingdom | collected 2010/2012 ... | reverse complement strand
TCTGCGAGGCCTGCAGCAGCTTGACGGAGTAGTTGAGGCCCGGGGACAGGATCATGAGCACGGCCATCGTCTCGCCGAGCGCACGACCGAGGCCGAGCATGGAGGCGGACACGACGCCGGACTTGCCGAACGGCAGGACCGCGAGCTTGACCATTTCCCACTTCGTGGCGCCGAGGGCCAGAGCCGCCTCTTCCTGAAGGCGAGGGGTCTGCAGGAAGATGTCGCGGGACATGGAGGTGATGATCGGCAGGATCATGACGGCCAGCACCACGGACACGGTGGCCACGGTACGGGAGGGATTGGCGGCGGGACCGGCGAAAATCGGAATCCAGCCAAGGTATTTGGCCACCCAATTCCAGAACGGGTAGATGGCGGGCACCAGCACCAGACCGCCCCACAGACCGTAGATAACGGACGGGATGGCGGCGAGCAGATCGACCACATAGCTCAGGGCGGTGGCGAGCTTCTTCGGCGCGTAATGCGAGATGAACAGTGCGATGCCGACCGACACGAAGAAGGAAATCAGCAGTGCCAGGGCGGAAATCAGCACGGTACCGAACAGCAGCGGTCCGACGTAGCCCCAGAAGCTGGAAGCCTTGCCGCCGGTGAAGTTGCTGATGGTCGCGCTGTTGGTCTTCTGGTCACCGCCGATCAACGGCCACGCGCGGAACAGCAGGAACAGCGCGACCGCGGCGAGCACGACGAGGATCAGGATGCCGCAGGCGTAGGCCACGCCCTTGAACACCTTATCCGCGTTCTTGCCGCTCACCGGCTGCTGTGCCGTTTTGCTTTGCGAACTCACGGGTTCTCCTTTTGGTTTGCTTGCGATTGCTTTCGATTTTTCTGGTTTTGCGTATCGTCCGTAGGTATCGTTTCAGGCCGCAGCCGTTTTTTACGCGGCTGCGGCCTGAAACCTACGGTCAGTCACCGATCACCGAAAGCGATCGCCCCACTGTGATGGGCTCACTTGGTTTTGATGGCGTCGATGGACTTGACGACCTTCTGACGCAGGGTGTTGGACATCGGAGCGGAGCCGGCTGCGGAAGCGGCGGTCTGCTGGCCTTCGTCGCTGGTCACGTAGGTGAGCCAGGCCTTGACGAACTTGGCGGTGTTGGCGTCCTTGTATGCCGGGCAGGCGACGTCGTAGGAGACCAGCACGATCGGGTAGGCGCCCTTCTCGGTGGTGTTGTGGTCGAGCTTGACGACCACGCGGTTGTCACCCTTGGCGGAATCGTCGAGCGGGGAGGCGTCCACGACCTTGGCGGCGGCTTCAGCGGAGAACGGGACGTAATCGTCGCCGACCTTCACGGCCACGGTGCCCAGATCGCCAGCCTGGGAGGCATCGGCGTAACCGATGGTGCCGTCAGCCTGCTGCACGGTGGAGATCACGCCGGAAGTGCCCTTGGCGCCCTGGCCGACCTCGTTCGGCCAGTTCTCGCCGAGGTCGTAGCTCCATGCGTCGCCAGCGGCGTCCTTGACGTAGCTCAGGAAGTTCTTGGTGGTGCCGGACTTGTCGGAACGGTGCACCACGGTGATGTCGAGGTCAGGCAGATCGACCTTCGGGTTCTGCTTCTTGATGGCGTCATCGTTCCACTTGGTGATCTTACCGTCGAAGATCTTGGCGATGGTCTCGGCGTCCATGTTCAGGGTCTTGCCCTTGCCGGACACGCCCTGCAGGTTGAAGACGACGGCGATCGGGGAAATGTAGACCGGGATGTCGAAGGCGGTGCCGGAAGCGCACACGCTCTTGGACTGCTCGACCTCGTTATCGGCGAGGGAGGCGTCGGAGCCGGCCCATGCGGTTGCACCGGTCAGGAAGGTGGACACGCCAGCGCCGGAACCGGACGGGTTGTAAGCGACCTTGGCGTCCGGGTTGGTGCCCTGGAAGCCGGCGATCCAAGCTTCGACGGCGGCCTGCTGGGAAGAAGCGCCAGCGCCGGAGAAGTTGCCGGAAACGGTTTCGGTCTTGGTATCGGACTTGGCCGAAGAATCGGTGGAAGCGGTGGTGTTGTCACCGCAAGCCGCGACGGAAGCCAGCATCACAATGCCGGACACAGCGGCGATGGAGCGTACGAGAATGGAGTTACGCATTATTCTTTTCCCTCTGTCAACGTTCAGATGGCGTATGTTTCTGATTTTTCGATTTTCTGTTGTCGCCATCGTTCTTCATGACAATCTCCAGCCTATTGGGCGTTTCACTCGCCCCAAACCAAAAACGGTGAACGGAAGATGAACAGTCTACGACACCTTCGCCGTTCGACGTTCCTTCCGTTCACCGTTCTTTGCAAGCACGATGCGAATGCGCGCTATACCAAGCCTTTCATCATCATTCGCTTGGCGTATCGATCTTGTATCCGAGGCCGCGCACGGTGGTCAGATACTTGGGATGGCCCGGGTCCTCCTCGATTTTGGCGCGCACGCGCTTGACATGCACGTCCAGCGTCTTGGTGTCGCCGACATAGTCGGAGCCCCAGATGCGGTCGATCAGCTGGTGGCGGGTCATCACGCGGCCCTTGTTCTGCATGAGGTATTCCAGCAGTTCGAATTCCTTCAGCGGGAAGAACACGTTCTCGCCGCGGACCGTCACCTCATGCTGGCCGATTCTCATGGAAATGTCGCCGCATACGAGCGGAATATCGTCGTCGGCGGCTTCTCCGGATTCGGCGACCATCTGGTTGCGGCGCAGCACCGCGCGGATGCGTGCCAGCAGCTCACGGAAGGAATACGGTTTGGTGATGTAGTCGTCCGCGCCGATTTCAAGGCCGACGACCTTGTCGATTTCCGCGCTTTTCGCGGTCAGCATGATGATCGGCACACGGCTTTGCTCGCGGATCCGACGGCACAGCGCGGTGCCGTCAAGACCGGGCAGCATCAGATCGAGCAGCACCAGATCGATACCACCCTTGGTGAACAGTTCCAATCCTTCTTCACCGGTGGCCGCGGCGGACACGTCGTACCCTTCACGGGTGAGCTGGTAGACCAGCGGCTCACGGTACGACTCTTCGTCCTCGACGATCAGAATTCGCGTCATCAGTGGTTCTCCTCATTCTCTGTTGTGGTGGAGTGGCCGGACTGTTTCTTTTCACGGGTGTTATCATTCGCCGAATCCGCCGGATGGTCGGGTTCCGCAGCGCCCGAAGCCTGCGGCATCGTGATGGTGAAGGTGGATCCCTCCCCCTCGCGCGACCATACGGAGATGGTGCCGCCGCAATCCTCGACGCAATGCTTGGTGATGGCCAATCCCAGGCCGGTGCCGCCGGTTTCACGGGAGCGCGCCGGATCGACGCGGTAGAATCGCTCGAAAATTCTGCTGAGCGACGCCGCGGGAATGCCGATGCCCTGGTCCACGACGCGAATCGCCACCTTGCCGGATTCGATGCCGATGCCGACGGCCACCGTGGTATGTTCCGGCGAATAGTTGATGGCGTTCTCCACCAGGTTCTTCACCGCAGTTTTGATGGTCTCATGGTCAGCGACCACGAACACGTCCAGGTTCTGTTCGGCTTCCTTGGCCAGTTCCTCGGCGTTCGCATGCACCAGCACCTGCCGGCCGTTCACGGACAGGACCAGGCTGATGTGCTTCGATTCGGCCTTGACCTGGTTTTCGGCGAGCGCCTCGCGTGCCACGGACAGCACGGACAGCCGTTCCGCGTTGAGCATCGCTGCCGCGCTTTGCGCTTTCTGCAGGTCGATCAGACGGTGGACCAGTTCCGTCAATCGTTCGGATTCCTTGGAGATTCGGCCGGAGAAGTATTTCACCGCGTCCGGATCGTCGGCCGCGTCGCCGATCGTTTCGGCGAGCAGAGAAATCGCGCCTGCCGGGGTTTTCAGTTCGTGCGAGACGTTGGTGACGAAATCGCGCCGCATGATTTCGAAACGGCGTTGCTCGCTCATGTCGGAAATGAAAATCGCAAATAGGTTGTCGGCGATCTGTCCGACGCGCACGTGCAGGTAGAGCGTGTCTTCGGGCAGCGGCTTGCCGGCTTCGACGCCTTTGCCGTTCGTGTTCACCACGCCCGTTCGCGTGCGGCCGTGCAGGGGGATGGTCAGTTCGCGTTCGCGCACCACGCTGTCCGTGGAGACCAGTTTCACGATGTCGCGGATTTCCGCGAGCGCCATCGCCTGGTCGTGGATGATGCCGAAGCGCCGCGCGGCCGGGGATGCGTATTGGACCGTGGCCAGCGAGTCTACGACCACCAAAGCTTCGGGCATGACGGCCACCAGCTGGCGTTCCGTGGACTGCACGGGAACGCGGGGGCCGAACAGGGACGTGTTCTTCGCAGCTCCGAACAGGCTCGGATCATTGGGGTCGACGCCGTCCTGCACATCCTGGAAGCCTTGTCTGCGGCCAAGCAGGAACGCCACGACGAACACGACCACGGCCACGACCACCAATGCCGCAACCACCGACGGCGTTGCCAGCATCTGCTCCAACGTCATGCGTTCACCTTCCGATAATCCTCAGTTCTTCCTTAAGACTAGCGGTTTCGGAGAGGCTTTCGCGTATGCGATGCTCTCACGCCACCGGAAGTTTTCCTGTCGTTCATCTTCCGAAACGCAGCATATCGGAATATGAGACGTCCCGTTTGCCGATATGACGATGCATGATGACGGGTCATGCGGCAAACGGGATGTGGAAACGGCTTTTCGCAACGTTAGGCGTTTCGCAACGCCACATGAACGCTACATGCGTTTGGCGATGTTCACCGTCAGTTTCGCGGCGGTGTCCGCGTATTCGGAAATGTCGAACGTTTTGAAATCCTCGTAGTCGGTATCCGCGTTGTCGCTCAGCGCGCGAATCACCAATGCGGGAACGTCGTTGCGGGCGGCGACATGCGCGACGGCGGCGCCTTCCATTTCCACCGCGTCCGCGCCGGTCTCACGGATCACCTGCTCGACCTTCTGCGGATCATCGACGAAATAGTTGCCGGTGGCGATGATGCCGACGATATGGTGAATGTTCAAGTCGTTCAGCGCCTGGTCGGCCAGTTCGAGCAGACGGTCGTCGCTATGGTATTCCTCGATGGGCCGGTCGGCGGTGCCGGGCTTGAACTGGCCCACCAATCGCATGTCGGTGTCGAGATAGCGCAGGGTGCCGCCGAGCACCACGTCGTTGATGTGCAGATTCGTGTTGAGATTGCCCGCGATGCCGGAGAAGATCACGGCGTCCGGCTGGTCAGCGTCGATCAGATGCTGCGTGGTGGCGGCGATGTTGACGGTGCCCATGCCGCCGACGGTCGCGGCGACGTTGACGGCGGTGCCCTTGTTGGTTTCGAGGGTGCCGCGCGTCACCTTGACGCCGGCTTCCTCGGTGACGGTGACGTTGCTCAGTGCCGTTGCGATATTGGCGACTTCCTCATCCATGGCGCCGATGATGGCGATTGCGGTCATTGCACTCTCCCTGTCTTACGTGCTGTCTTGAGTGTTGTTTTACGCGATTGCGATTCGCGTTTCCCGAATTTTCTGCAATCGCGCGGATAGTGAATCGAATCGGTCACTTCCAGCGGCGCGCGGCCACCGCATGGGCAAGCTCGCGTAGCAGCTGTTCCGTGGTGTTCCAGCTCAAACATTTGTCGGTGATGGACTTGCCGTAGACGAGCTGGTCGAGCGGCGCGGCCTTCTGGTTGCCGCCTTCGATGAAGCTTTCCATCATGATGCCGGTGATGCCCTGCTCGCCTTTGGCGATACGGCCCGCGATGTCACGCACCACCTGCGCCTGACGATGCTCGTCCTTGCCGGAGTTGCCATGCGAGCAGTCGACGATCAGCCCATGTGCCGCAGCGGAATCGGCCGGCATTTCGGCGCGGATGGTGTCCATGGCCTTGGCCACCGAAGCGGCATCGTAATTCGGGCCGTGCGAGGAACCACGCAACACCACATGGCAGTCGGGATTGCCGAGCGTTTTGACCACGGCGGCGCGGCCGAGATGGTCGATGCCGAAGAACGTGTGCTGTTGTGCGGAAGCGAAGCAGGAATCGGCCGGAGCCTTGATGGAACCGTCCGTGGCGTTCTTGAAGCCGATCGGCATGGACAGGCCGGACGCCAACTGCCGGTGCACCTGGCTTTCCGTATTGCGTGCGCCGATCGCACCCCAGCTAATCGCGTCGGAAATATACTGCGGACTGGTCGGCTCCAAAAACTCCGTGGCCGCCGCCAAACCCTCGTCAAGCACGCCAAGCAGCGTGCGGCGGGCCAACAGCAAGCCCTTCCTGATATTGCAGCTGCCGTCGATATCCGGATCGTTGATCAGACCCTTCCAACCGACCGTGGTGCGCGGCTTCTCGAAATACACGCGCATGACGATCAGCAGCTCGCCATCCAACTCGCCTTTCAACGCGGACAGGCGACGCGCGTAATCGAGCGCGGCCTTCGGATCGTGAACGGAACACGGACCGACAACCACCAGCAGGCGATCGTCCTGACCGTACAGGCAGGCACGAATCTCATCACGCGAATAGGCGACGATCTCCTGCGCCTGCTCGCTCAACGGCAGGTCGCCCAGCACCTGCGCCGGCGTGGGCAACACTTCGAATTCCAGCACGCGGCGGTTCACGATGCGGCTGATGCCCACCTGGTCCTCCCAGCGCGGCACGTCGGTCTCCACCAGCGGATTCTTGCCCTCATCCATGGCCTGCCTAATGGCACGTAAATCCTCAGGCGTGTTCAGCTGCTGCTGCATGATCTCGCTCTCCTTGTCGCTTCCTTTCCCAAGGATAGCAACGATGGTGCAGAAACATCAGCCAAGCTTGCGACGCGCGTCGACCGCGTCGGCAAGCGTGTGCAGCAGCTGCTCGGTACGATCCCACGGCACGCATGCGTCGGTGATCGACTTGCCGTATTCCAGCTGGTCGAGCGGCGCGGGCTTCTGATTGCCCGCCTTGAGGAAGCTTTCCATCATGATGCCGAGAATGCCCTGTTCGCCGGCCGCGACGCGTGCGGCGATTTCTTCGACCACTTCGGCCTCGCGCACCTCGTTCTTGCCGCAGTTGCCGTGCGCGGCATCGATGATCAGACCATGCTCGCTTGGTCCGGAAGCCTTGGAAGCCTTGAGATCCGCCAACGCTTGGGCCACGGAAGCGGCATCGTAGTTCGGACCATGCGAGGAACCACGCAGCACCAGATGGCAGTCGGGATTGCCCTTGGTCTCCGCGGAAATCACACGACCATCCAGATTGATGGAGAGGAAATGATGCTCGAAAGCGGCCGCGAAACACGAATCGGCCGCCGGCTTGATGGAACCATCCGTAGCGTTCTTGAAACCGATCGGCATGGACATGCCGGACGCCAGCTCGCGGTGCACCTGGCTTTCCGTATTACGCGCGCCAATAGCGCCCCAGCTGATCAGATCGCAAATATACTGCGGGGTAATCGGATCAAGCCATTCCGTAGCGGCGGGCAAGCCGAGCCCCAGCACGTCGGTAAGCACCTTGCGAGCCATGAACATGCCCTTGCGAATATTGAACTGGCCGTCAAGATCAGGATCGTTGATCAGACCCTTCCAACCGATCGTGGTGCGCGGCTTCTCGAAATACACGCGCATGACGATGACCAGACGATCATCAAGCTCCTTCTTGACGGCGGCAAGCCTCTCCGCATACTCGTGCGCAGCCTTCGGATCATGAATCGAACACGGGCCGACGATGGCCAGCAGACGATCGTCACGGCCATGCAACACGTCACGAATCTCCTGACGGGACTTCAACACCAGATCGCTCATCTCGTTCGTGAGCGGAAGTTCCTTCAGAAAATATCGGGGAGCGGGAATCGGGTCAAGCTGACGAATATTGACATCCACGGTCTCCGGAAACACGGCGCGCTCATCCAACAGCTGTGCATCCTTCGAACTATCCGGACCGCGAAGACCTGCCATCGCTTCTGTTCCTCCCCTGCATCATTATGCTTGCGTAGCGCGATAGCGCCACCGTCGTTACCTTAACGGATGGGGACGGAATATGGGGATGGGCGACTGCATGGTGGAATGGGTGGGGGTGACGTGGGACGAAGAAAGCGATATAGGAAAGACCCAACGCGGACGGAGAGTCCGGGTTGGGTCTTTTTTTGGGGGAAACGTGCGTCATGGGGCCTGCCGGGCTGAGGCGATGAGGCCTGCAGCCTCGAAAACGCCTGTCGGCGTTTTCCCTCGCGGCGGAAGCCCACCGGGCTTCCGCTATTCGCTCGGCGCGTATTGGCCAGCGCGCGCTCCGCGCGCTATTTGGCCAATGCGCCCATCGGATCCCACGCGGGGAGCATGGTGGCGGGTTCTTCTAGGGCCTTGAGGTATTCGGCGGGAAGGAGGGCCTTGGGGACGGCGACCTCGTAGACGTATTCGGTGAACCAGTCGTCGCTCATGGTGAAGTAGCCCTTGTCGGCGATCTTGTCTCCCCACGAGTTCTCCACACGCCAACGGCGGGTGGTGTGGCCATCCTCATCCACATCCACACCGACGAACGCCATCGCGTGATTCATCGCGGAATCGCCGAAACGGACACGCTGTTCCTTGTCCAGATCGAAATCGACGCCATACACGCGGCCATACTCGAACAGGTCGGTGGCCCACGCGCCGTTCTCACGGTCCATCATCGGATGGCAGTCAGCGCCGAACCATACTGGAATGCCCTGTTCCTGAAGAATCTGACGCACGCAGTCCTTCATGAACTGGTTCGGCACGTTGAGGTACTCGGTCGGGTCTCCCCCGGCCACGTTGCCCAGATGCTCGATGCCGATCTTCTTGCCCTTGACGTGCTCCTGACGCGGATCGTCCACCAGGCAGACATAGCTTTCCAAATCGGCGGAACCCACATACTTCTTCCAGAACTCGACAGGCGTGATCTCGCCATCGCGGTGGAACTCGCCATCCTTGTCGGTCCACTCCCAATCGAAGCTCTTCGGCGGCTCGCCCAAGTGAATCGTCAGAATACGGTGACCGGCGGCGACCGCATCGGCGATGATCGCATCGATCGCGGACGGATCAGCGTACATATGCGCAACCGCGGTGTGCAGCATGCGGCGCAGCTGCACGTTCATCTCACCGGTGTTCTTGGAGGATTCGGTCTCCGGGAACAGATCCTTCGGCACCGCGCCATACTTCTTGTACACGTTCATGGCCATGGTCCACTGGCCGCCGTCGCCCATCACGTCGGACAGCAGATGCTGCATCAGACGCGAATCGGCAGGCTCGCCGGCCTCTACCAGAGCCGCCACGTCCTTCAGAAAGTAGTTGACGCGTTCGAGCTTGTCGTAGTACATGGCGTAGTTCTGGGAGAACTCGAACTCCTTGAGACCCATGTTCTGCTTGGCCACGAAACGGGCCACGTTCAGAGAGCTGAACAGCCAGCAACGGCCGGAACGGTCCTGATGGGTGACGGTGCCATTGTCCACGACGGTGGAGAAACGACGCTGCATCAGACGGGCGCGATCGTAGTTGCGCGCCACCTTGTCGATGCCGGCCGCCGTGACGGCGTTCATGGCCATGCGATTGTGCTCGCTTGCTTCGAAATCGTCGACGAGCTTGTTCAGTTCATCACCACTCAATGGCGTGATGTCGGTCATTATCCATTCCCTTTCTATGGTTTCAGTTGTTCTGCGAAGCGTCTGCGGATTCGGCGTCGCCTTCCGGCTCGGTCTCGGCTGCGGAATCGTTCTCGACGGCATCCTGCGTGTCGGCGTCTGCCGGTGCGGCGGTCTCATCGTCGTGCTGCGCGTCGTCATCAGATTGCGCGTCGGAAGGCTCGCCTTCATCGACGGCGTTGACCACGGACAGGTCGTTCATGCCGAAACCGGAGAACGCGTTGGAGAACATGGCACGCAGTTCGCTGACGCGCTGCGTGATCTGGGCCTCACGGCTCTGCAGGTCGGCGATGCGCTGCTGCACGCCGTCCAGTTCCTTCTTCGCGGCCTCGCGACGCTCGTTGATCTGCTCGTCGGCGTCTTCGGTGGCCTGCTTGAGGATGCTTGCCGCGTTCGCGTCCGCCTCGTCACGCTTGCTGGAAGCGTACGCCTCAGCCTCGTCACGGGTCTTCTGCGCGGAGGAAATCAACTCGCTGGCCTGCTTGTTGGCGGCCTCGCGACGTTCGTTCAGGTCGGTGAGCAGCTCATTGACCTTCTTCGTGGCCTCCTCCTGCTGGGCGGAGATGTCGGCGCGGATCTGCTCCACTTCGGCGTTGACCTGGCTGATGGTCTTGGTGCGGTGCACTTCCGCCTCGTCGGTGATCTCCTGGGCCTTCGCCTTGGCGGTGTCGGTGATTTCGGCGGCACGGCGCTGCGCGTCGGTCATCATCTTGGACACCTGCTCGCGCACGTCCGCCAGCTTCTTGTTGGCTTCGGCAAGCGCGGATTCGATCTGGTCGTTGGTCTCGCTCTTCAGGCGGGAGATCTCCTCATTGGCGTTCTTGCGCTGTTCGGCGATCTTGCTGGTCGCCTCGGTGCGCATGTCGGAAATCTCACGTTCCTGCGTGGCGCGTTCGGCGGCAAGACGCTTGCCGTGTTCCTCACGGGAGTTGGTCAGTTCCAGATCGACGGTCTGACGCTGCGCCACCACGGCCTTCTGGGCCTCGCTGCGCATCTGGTCGACCTCATGCTGGGCATTGGCCCTCATGGCTTCGGATTCGTCCTTGGCGTCACCGAGCACCTTGGCCGCCTTGGCGTTGGCGTCGTCCATGATGCGCCTGGCGTCGATTTTGGCGTTGTTCAGCAGTGTTTCAGCCTGCAGCTGCACCGTGGCGCGGGCCGCGGAAGCGTCCTTCTTGGCTCGTTCAAGCAGCTCGGCGCTGGTCTGTTCCGCGCTGGCGAGCATCTGCTGGGCGTTGGCGCCCAGTGACGCGAAGGACTTCGGAGCGGCCTTCTCGTTCTTTTCCTCCTGCAGCTGCGCCTGCAGCTCAAGGATGGTCTGGTCGTCGGCCTTGACCTGCTCACGCAGACGGTTCACCGTCTCCTGAGCCGAAGCGAACGCCTCGTCGACTCGATCCTTGTCGTACCCCCTCAACACGATTGGGAACTGCTCAACCATGCCCTTTTCCTTTCACGAATTCCCTACACTTTGCGCATCTGCCAGCGCGCACTCGTTCAGTACTCTATCTCAGTCAGCAGGCGGCACGCAGGACGAAATGCATTATTCTCACAGAGAGCACAGAAATCGTTCGAAAAAGTCTGTCGGGGGTATGGCGGTATGTCCGCGACCACGTGTCGAAACCGCATGACTCACATGTCGCAGAAAATCGTGCCGTAGAAAGCGGAGCCGTCCTCAGCCAAGCAGAATGTCGCTTGACGAGGGTTGCAGGAAGTATCGTACCGATTCACGCAGCACGTCATCGACCGCAGCGGTCTGCTGTTCGATCGACAGTCCACGTTCGTGCGGCCGACCGTTGACGATCGGCAGGCTGACGAACCCCGACAGAATGCGACGTTCCTGGCCCGCCGACCAGTTGAGCAGATGGTAGAACAGCGAATTGCATACGAACGTACCGGCGTCGGAACTCAACGCGGCGGGAATCTCGTGTTTGGCGAAATCGTGCAGTATCGACCGCAACGGCAGGCGCGTCCAGTACGCGGCCGGACCTTCCGGGTCGATCGGGCGGCGGGGCGGAATCACGTTGTCGGCATCCGGCTTGGCCGCATCCATGAGATTTGTGGCGCATCGTTCCAGCAGAATGCCACGGGAGGTGCGCTTGAGCCCTGTGGCGATGACGATGTCCGGCTTGGCCTGTTCGATGGCTTCCAGCAGCGTGGGCCAGGCTTTGGCGAAGCTCACCGGAAGCGTGACGTTGGTGACGGTGACGGCGATGTCCTGCAGCAGTTCTTCGGAGATCGCCTGCGATTGCGCCGGATCGGCCCATTGCTTGGCTACCGCCGCCGGCACGAGCACGGCCGGATTGACGTCGATGCCTTCGTAGGGCGTGAAACCGGAGATGACGATGTTGATCTGCTGCATGGTTTCCAGTGTACGTGGTGAATGTGTTGAACGTTAAGTCTGCCGACACGTCGACGGACTTAACGTTCGATGAAAATCAACGGCTGTGCATCTGGGAGAACGCTTCGGCGAACACGGCGTGCATGCGCGCCTTGGCTTCCTCCTTGGCGTGTTCGGGGTCGAGGCTGCGGGCGATGCCTTCGGCGATCGGCATGTCGGATGGCGTGGTGATTTTGAGGTTCGTTTCGGAACCGTTCACGATGGCGACCGGCTCGTCGGGCAGGTAGTCCACCACCACGCGCGTGTCGTCGGTCGGATGGAAGTCGGGGTCGGCGGCGGCCAGTTCGTAGGCTTTGACGATGGTACCGAAACGGAACGCCTGCGGGGTCTGCGCGCGGAAGGTGTTCGGACGTTCCGGCACGGATTTGACCACCTTGCGGTCGCCCAGATCCTCTGTGAGCAGAATCGTGTCGGTGGAGGCGTAGGCCACGGTGGCGGCATTGAACTGGTCCAGGCTGTCGATGCAGCCGTCGATGGACCGCTCCTCGACGAACGGACGCACGCCGTCGTGGATGAGGATTTTCGCGCCGGAGGGAATGCCGGCCTGCTTGAGCAGGTCCAAGGCGGCGAGCGTGCTGTCCACGCGTTCGGCGCCGCCGGGAACGATGGCCCGCACTTTGGCGTAGCCGGCTTCGTCGATAAGCTCGTTCACCGTCTCTTCGACACGTTCGTTGACCACCACGATGATGTCGCTGATGCGGTCGTTGTTTTCGAATGCCTCGATGCTCCAGCAGACGATTGGCTTGCCACCCACCGACACCAGCTGCTTGGGGTTGTTCTCGTCGAATCGGGTGCCGAATCCCGCTGCCAGCACCACGGCCACGACCGGCATCTTCTGTTCCTGCATCTGCTCTCCCTTACTCATATGCTCCACCGTAAAGCCGCGGCCGCATGCCACCCTGTTCCGCGGCGGGTTCTGCACGCAATCCGCAACAGTGGCCACGCGAATCACTCGAATCGCACGAATCGCGTGGCTTGTATGGCTCGTATGGTGATTATTCGCGTACGATCAGCGCCAGCATGCGTCCTTCATGCTGTTTTTTGGCGAGCGACGCGCGGCGATGCGAGAACCACAACGGGTTTTCGAGCGTGCACAGGCTGCGGCGGATCTTGTTGAACCGTTCGGAAAGCTTCGGATCGCCTTCGCCATCGGCGGCGCAGATGCCGGCCAGTTCCTCGTCTTCGGACAGGTACTGCGTGGCCGCGTTGACGCGTGGACGGGATGAGACGATGTTGTCGGCCGGCACGCCCGCTTTGGCAAGCTCCTGCAGGGCGGCCGCGGCGATGTCGATGCCCGGCTGGCCAAATCGGCTCAACGTGAAGGTTCCCGGGAACTGCGCATCGAATTCGTCGGCGATGTCGCCACCGACCTCGTAGCAGTCGCCGCAGATGCAGGGGCCGAGCGTGGCGACGATACGTTCCGGCTGGGCGCCCTTGGACACCATCTTCTCGATGGTCGCGCCGATCACGCCTTTCTGCAGACCGCGACGGCCGCAGTGCGCTGCGCCGATCACGCCGGCTTCGGGATCGGCCATGAGCACCGGCAGGCAGTCGGCGGCGAACATGCCGAGCGCCACGTTCTTCCGGGACGTCACTTGGCCGTCGGCTTCGATGACGGTCGGCTCACCGTCATTCCCCGTCGCGTTGTTTTCGCCGTCCGTCTCGTCTTCCGGCTTCTTCGTGCCGGACACGTCGAATCCGAACGGCTGGTTGATGACGAATGATTCGTCCACGTCCACCGCGTCGCCGGAATGCACCTGGCTGATAAGGCTGATTTTCGCGCCGAGCACGTCGGCGAGCGCCTTGCGATTGGCGAGCACGTGTTCCGGTTTGTCGCCGGATTTGCCGCCGAGGTTGAAGTGCGCGAAATCGCCTTCGCTGGTGCCGCCGAGTCGCGTGGTGTAGACGACTTTGATGCCGGGGGCCAGCATGATCGGAATGGTCACGGGAATCGGGTTGCCGTTTTTGTCAGTGGGGTCGATGGCGTTGGAATCGAGGATCGCGTCATCGTATTGTGTGCTGCTCATGTCTTGTTTTCCTTGGTTTTGCGATTGGAAGACCTGCTTGCGATTGCCGTCTTCTATTCGGCTTTCAGCGTCGGCTTTTTCGTGCGCGAACGGATGGCCGCGTTGACGGGCACTTCCTGCGGGCACGGCATGGAGAAGACGTGCGCCGGGTTGTTGATGGCTTCGACCCAGTGGCCGTCGGCGTCACGGAAACCGCCGGCAGGCACGGTGTAGGCGAAGGGGGCCGCGCCGGGCAGCACGAATTCGACTTCCTGGCCGGCTTCGATCTTGTTGCGGCTCATGATGGTCACGCGTCCTCCGTCTTCCGGACTCCATGACAGCACTTCGCCGACGACGAGCCATGCGCGGAAGTATGCGGAACGGTCGGTGCTTTGCCGCACTTTGTGTTCCGGATAGTAGAAGCCGGTGGAGTAGTCGCGGTGCGCCACTTTGTCGGGCTCGTCGAGCAGCCAATCCGGCAGGGTGACGTGCGGTGCCGGTCGTACACCGGCGTGATGCCAGCCTTCCGGCAGTATTTCGGCGGCGGTGTTCGACTTGCGTCGGGTGCTGCGTGCGTGGTAGCTCAGATTGTCCGGCTCGCCAATCGCGATATTGCCGGACGAAACGTTGCCAGCCGAAACGTTGCCGGACGGCACGCCCCCAACGGGAACGGCGTCGATGTCGGGCTTGCCTGCGAACGCGCCATCGGCGTTGGACATGATCGCATCCTCGGTGTCCGGCTTGCCGTATTCCGGGTCACCGGGACGGATCACGCGGTCGCGGAACGGCTTCAGCACATTGCCGTCGGCATCTTCGAAGCCGCGCTGGACCATGTATTCGTTGACGGCCGTCTTGTAGGCGTTCGTCATGGCGGCGATGTAGTAGGCGCTCTTGGAACGGCCTTCGATCTTGAGGCTCGTCGCGCCCGAATCGAGCAGATCGTCGATGTGGGCGAGCATGTTCATGTCCTGCGAATTGAACAGGTACGCGCCTTCCGCGGTCTGTTCGATCGGGAAGTACTGGCCGGGGCGTTTCTCTTCGACGATCGAATACTTCCAGCGGCACGGCTGCGCGCATTCGCCGTGGTTGCCGTCGCGGCCGGTCAGATAGTTGGAGAACAGGCAGCGTCCGGAGAAGGCCATGCACATCGCGCCGTGCACGAAGCATTCGATGTCGAGGTCGTCGGGGATGCGGGCGCGGATGTCGCGCACGGCCTGCAGGTCCATTTCGCGGGCCAGCACCACGCGGCGTGCGCCCAGTTCGTAGAACGCGTTGGCGGCCTGGTAGTTGGTGACGCCGGCCTGCGTGCTCACATGCAGTTCGAGGTTCGGAGCCACCTGCTTGGCCATGAGCATCACGCCGATGTCGGAGACGATCAGCGCGTCCACACCGGTGTCCTTCAGCTTGCCGAGGTATTCGCGCATGGCTTCCACCTCGTTGTTGCGCGGCAGCACGTTGAAGGTGACGTACACGCGGGCTCCACGCTCGTGGGCGTAGCGTGCGCCTTCCTCGAAATCCTCGAGGCTCAGGTTTTTCGGCGCGCTGCGCATGCCGAACGCCTTGCCGCCGCAGTAGACGGCGTCCGCACCGTAATCGACCGCGGTTTTCAGTCCCCTCAAATTGCCTGCGGGGGCCAACACTTCTGGCTTGTTTCTTCTTTGCACGGATGTTCCTCTTACTCGTAAAAGACCATCAGATATTGTCGTAGATTCACGGGACAGGCAAAGCCCGTCCAGCCGTTACGCAAGCTCGGGCTACGCCAGCTCGCGTGCGACGGCGGCGAGTACGTCCACGGCGTCGGCGAACTCTTCCGGCGTGGTGTAGGAGTAGCTCAGGCGCAGGGAGTTGTCGGCGGCGAAATCGTAGATGTCGCCGGGGTTGAGCAGCACGCCACGTTCGGCGGCCAGCTGGAACAGGCGGTTCATGCGTATCGGCCGGTCGAAGGTCATCCAAATGTAGAAGCCGCCGGACGGCACGTTCCAGTGGGCGAGCCCGTCCATTTTCTCCTGCAGCGTAACGAGCGCGCGGTCGCGGCGGTGCCGCAGCTCCCGTTTCAGGCCGGCCACGTATTCGTCGTACATGCCGTTCGTGAGGAATCGCGCGAACGTCCACTGGCTCAGCACGCTCGCACCGTAGTCCATCTGCATTTTCACGTCGGCGAGCCGCTGCACGATCGGTTCGGCGGCGACCAGCCATCCGATGCGCAGTCCGGGAGCCAGCGATTTGGACGCGCTGCCGAGCGTGATGACCATGCCGGTCTCATCGAGGGCCTTCAGCGACGGCAGCGGGGCATCATCCTCGAAATACAGGTCGCGGTAGGCGCCGTCCTCGATGATCGGCAGTCGGCTGTCCACGGAAAGCTCGACCAGTTCATGCCGGCGTTTGTCGCTCATGGTGACGCCTGTCGGATTGTGATTGGTCGGAATCGTGTACAGGATCGCATTGCCTTTGCGGTTGCGCGCGTTGAGCGGCGCCGGACGGCCGGTGTCAAGCTCCCCTTCCGCCAGCAGGCCGCGCAATGCCTGCACGTTGAGGCCGTCGTCGTCCATCGGCACGCCTTCCAGATGCATGCCGGCCGACTGGAACACCTGCAGCGACTTGATGTAGCTCGGCGATTCCGCGTATACGGTGGTGCCGGCCGGCAGCAGGCTCACCGAAATCATCTGCAGCGCCTGCAACGCGCCGGATGTGACCAGCACCTGGCTTGCCGTGCAGTCGACGCCGGTGGTGCGCATGTGCGCCGCGATGGCCTCGCGCAGTTCGGGCAGGCCTTCGGGCGGCGGGTAGCCGAGCGTTTCGATCTCGTCCGCCGCCTCGCCGAGCACCTGCCGCCACATGGCTTTCGGAAAGAGCCGCGGGTCGAGCTCGCCGGTGCCAATGCGCGTCATGTTCGGCGTGAACTCGTACCGGTTGATGGCTTGGATGGTGTCGTTGTTGGCTTTGAAGAAGCCAGAATCCACGTAATCGGCCCAGTCGGGCGCGCCCGGCAGCATCAGCGACCACGTGTTGCTGACGATTCGCGTGCCCGCTCCATGCTGCCCTTCGACGATGCCATAATCGGACAGCTCGTTGATGGCCGCGATGACGGTGGACCGGTTCACGCCGAACCATTCGGCGAGCGCGCGTTGCGACGGCAGACGCGAGCCAATCGGCCAATTGCCGCTGTGCACCTGTTCGCACATGTACCCGACGATTTGTTCGGTGACGGGTTCGCCGGTGGTACGGTCCGGTTTCCAATCGATGTTCAGCGGCGCGATGCGTGCCATGACGCTCCTTCACATTGGTGGTGTCGGTATGGTTCGGCGTTTTCCGCGGTCGGCGCATCTGGTTTCTGACAGTGGACCGTCCTGCGATTGGCTGAGCCAAACCTCAGCTTTTGGCTGGTTGCCTATTGTAGCAACACCTATACAATATGACACTGGTTACGTTGTTTTTCGCAGAATAGAGGTTTTTCCTGCGATTACAAAATGAGTAATTTGGTTGGTTTTGGCTGGGTTGATTACAACCAACCAAATATGTTTGGATGGATAAGAGGCGAGTATGGGATTCTTTTTCCAAGGGCTGACGTTGGGATTGGCGTATGTCGCGCCGATCGGTATGCAGAATCTGTTCGTCATCGATTCGGCGCTGACCAAGCCGCGCCGCCGCGCGCTGCTGACCGCGCTGATCGTACTGTTCTTCGACGTGTCGTTGTCGCTGTCCTGCTTTTTCGGCATCGGCAAGCTCATGCAGGACCACGCATGGCTGAAGCTGGCCATTCTGGCGATCGGCGGCTTGGTGGTCATCCGTATCGGCGCGGGTCTGCTGTTTCCCGGCAAGGGTGGCGATGATGGCGCCGCGCAAACGCCGCAGTCGCAGACCTCGCAATCGCAGGGCCTTGCGCAACGCGTCACTTCGAAATTCGGCGGCGACAGCGAGCTGCTGCACACCATCGTCACCGCCGGTGTGGTGACGTGGTGCAATCCGCAGGCCATCATCGACGGCACGCTGATGCTCGGCGCGTTCAGCGCGACGCTTACCGTCGGTCAGTCCACGCCGTTCATCACCGGCGTGGAAACCGCGTCGGCACTGTGGTTCTTCGGCATCACCCTGCTGGTGTCGCTGTTCAGCCACAAGTTCAGCCCGCGAATCGTCACCGCGATGAACCGCGTGTGTGGCGCGGTGGTGGTGCTGTACGGCGTCAAACTACTAGCTGATTTCGTGATGGCCGTGCTGTAATCCCCGATAGCCGTCCGGTTCCGCAAAAACGTATGCCCGTCCGTGTTTTGCTGCCCGAGCTGAGTGGTTGGGTTAACAAAATGCGGACGGGCAGTGCTTTTTCAGCCGAGGAAGGCGAGCTCCTCGTCAGTGAGTTCGAGCTCGTCGGCCTTCAGGGAGTCGAGGATGGTTTCGGGACGGTGTGCGCCCGGAATCACGAACATGTGGTCGCCCTTGGCCAGCTCCCAAGCCAGCACCACGCGCTGGTAGCTCACGCCATGCTTGGCGGCCACTTCGCGGAACGGGTCGAACAGATGCTCGTCGTACGGGTGGCGGTAGCCGCCGAGCGGACTCCAGCACACGAAGGCGAGACCTTCCTTCGCGCAGTATTCCAACGTGTCCTGGGTTTCCAGATGGATCGGCGAATACTGGTTCTGCACGGCAACGAGCTTGTCGCCGAGAATCTCCTGTGCGATTTTGAGCTGTTCGATGCTCACGTTGGACACACCCGCCCACTGGGCAACGCCCTGGTCGAGCAGCGCCTTGATACCTTCGCAGGACTCGTTGTACGGCACTTCCGGATCGTGGCGATGCAGGTAGAGCAGGTCGATCGAGTCGACGCCGAGCGCCTGCGCGGACTGCTTGCCGTATTCGATGAGGTGTTCCGGCTTGCCGTCGCGCGGCCAGATCGGCTTGTCGCCATCCCACGCGCGGCGCAGACCGACCTTGGTGGCCACGGTGACTTCCTCACGCGGCCCCTTCCATGTGTCCAGCGCTTCGCGGACCAGCTTTTCGCCGGTCTGTTCCTCTTCGCCCGGCGTGTAGTAGGCCCATGCCGTGTCGATGTGGCGGCAGCCGGCGTCAAGCGAGGCGTGCAGGGTTTCGATGCCGACGTCGTGGCCCCGGTTGTTTTCAATGGTTAGCGGCATCTCGCCGTGGCCGATGGCGGTGGTGTGGAACGGTCCGAGATTACGGAACAACGTCATGTCTTCTCCTTCGAAAGTGGTGTCTTCCGGCAGGCGCGAGCCGGTTGGAGCCGGGTCGGAACCAAGTCGGACGGCATCTCGTTCAGGTTCTGCCAATGGAAAAGCCTACCAATCGCCATGGGCGAAAGGTAGGCTTTTCAAGCCGGACCGGGCGTGGGCAAACACAATGCCGACAATCGCAATGTCATAGGGCGTCACGTTGTCCGACGGCGGGCGGCATGTCGTGGATCAGCGGCCACCGCCGCCTCCACCGCCGCCGCCTCCGCCACCGCCGCCGAAGCCGCCACCGGAGAAGGATCCGCCAGATCCACCGGATGACGATGGAGCCGCAGCGGAAATCGTGGAACTGACCGAATCGAAACCGGAACTCAGCTGCGAACCGATATCGCCAATGCCGCCCATGAACTGCGATCCGCCAAACGCACCGGTCGACATGCCTCCCATAGTGGACATACCATTCCACGCGTGGGAGCGATACGTCCAATAGCCGAGGGAATCGTACCCATACGCGTCAAGCCATTGCGGATCGTTGACTTCGGGGTACGCCTTGGCGAATTCCCTTGCCACCTTGTCGGAAATGCCGAAGGCGGCCGCATAGACCATATACCAGTTCCACATCACCAAATCGAGCGCACCACGGTCGGAGAAATTGGAGAAATCCTCCATATACCGTTTGAGTCCCAAGCATTCTCCGGCATAGGTCTGTCCGGATTCGGTGAGGCCTTCCTTGCGTCCGGTAGCTAAACAGAACGTGCCGACGCATGCGAACGCGCCGCCGAAGCACAACGCCACCGCGATATTGCTTCCAATATTGACCAGCATTCCAATCACGCCAAAGACCATGGCGAAGATGGTGGGCGCTATCCAACGTCCGCTGACATCCCTGACCGCGTTCAATTGCAGGAATTCAATATCGCAGGCATTGGTGAAATGGTTCATCTCCTGATAGCCGTTCTCCCAGCTGGAGCAAGCCTCCTTCATCTGGTTAAAGTCGAATACCGGCGAACCCACGCGTGCGGAAATACGAATCAGCAGTTGCAGGCAGGCTTCCTCGGAGCGACTCAGACCAAGGGTTTCCCGATGGGATAGCGCCTGAGGCAGAATCACCAACGTACTAGTACTTGACGCGGCAGAGGCACGGGATGGATCGGAGGAAATCATGCGCGCCATATCGGCCGCGTTCGCCCTGCTCAGGTCGATGCCACGATACATGTCGGCAGGTCCCGGATATACGGCGAGCGCTTTCTTGACCACCAATGCCAGCACCGTCGCCGTCATGGCACGCGAGGACTGTTCACCCTTGGAATCGTCCACCACATCGATCAGATGCGCGGCGCTGGCTGGGCTGACTTGCGGCGACTCACGCCAGTATTCGATGCCGCCGTGGTAGGTGGCTTCACGGTTCGAAGAGACCACGCCACGAATCGCCAGTACGCAGCACAGTCCGCCCAAAATCAGACATACCAGCCAACCTGCGACCGTAAGCTGGGCTTTGTGCCGCTGGCCGTCACGCCATTGCTGCTCCTTGTTTGCTTCCGTGGATTTCAATTCGTCCAGATAGTCGCCGGAACGCACACGTTCGACGCCACTTGCCCCGGCATTGTCGAATGCGGCGACGAGGTCGACGTACTGGTTCGTGCGCAGGTCACTGACGGTGAAATGCAACGTGCCGTCCGTGTCGCGAGACGTTTGAGATGTGGCCTCAGTGTGCAGCCATGCCCACGAATCGTCGGAACCTATGCCTTTGGGGAAGCGCACGGTGCCGGTGACTTTGCCAGCCGGCACCTGGTTGTCTTCGGGGAACATCTCCCACATGAGATTCGTCACGTCACTATGCTGCGTGCCCATGTTATGAAACGTCATGGTCACGTCGAATTTGAGACTGCTCTGTTTGACGGTGGCGGGAATGTTCCAGCCGATTTCGATTTGTTTGTCATTGTCCGAACCGTTGGGGTCAAGCCCGCCGGTGGCAGAGTCGAATGGTTCCGGATAGTTGGAGCCGATTGTGGTGTCGGCGATGTACCAATGTCCGGCATATTCCGATTCCCATTCACTGTCGGATACATCGCTCGGCAACTGCGGTGCGATCTGCGTGTATTGCTCGCCGGTGGACGCGTTCGTCACGGAGATGTCGGTGATGTTCGTCAGATCCTGGTTGCGCAGTTTGAACGTCAGATACAGTTGCTTCCACGGTTTCGTGTCGCCGTCATCATTCTCGCGTCTCTTCAGCTGGTAGTCCAGATGTTCCGTGAAACGGATGTCGCCGTTGCTTTGCAGCTGCGCGTCAAAATCGACGGAACGGTAGCTTAGATCGGCTTCGTCGCCGGAGACGAAGAACAGCAGGAGCGCTACAACGAGCACCGCAACAAATGCGGCACCCGCCGCGAGCAGTCCTCCACGGACACGTTTCGCATCCATATACCATCACCCTTTCTTCCTGCGTATACCGTGTGCCACTCGTATATGCGTATCGCACATGTCAGCGTCCTCCGAACGAACCGCCGCCGGAACCACCGCCACCGCCGTCGAAACCGCCACCGGAGAAGGAACCGCCGGAACCACCGCCACCGAAACCCGAGCCACCGGAGGACGGTGCCGCCATGGAAATCGTGTTGCGCACGTCGGCGAAACTGGAGCTGAGCTGCGCGCCGAAATCGCCATAATTCGCACTGAACACCGACGCGGCGGCAACACTTGCACCCACCGCAGCGCCAGTGGACGCGCCCATAACGCTGCTGGAATGCAACGGCATGTACATGTACGACGAAGCGGCATGCTCATCCAGCCACTGAGGATCGGCCACTTCCGGATATGCTTTGGTCAGCTGCGCCATCACCTTGTCGGAAATGCCGAATGCGGTGGCATACACCATATATCGGCCCCACAATGTCATATCAAGCACGCCACGGTCACTGAAATCACTGAAATCAAGCAGATAGCGCTTCAGCCCAGCCACTTGGCCACCATATTTCTGACCATTGTCGGTCAATGCATGATATTTGCCATACACCAACGCGAATGCGCAGGCCAGCACGACAGGCACACAGATGCTCATCGTCACTGCGATCTCACCTCTCTCCGCGTACTGCACGCCCTTATAGAACGCGAAAACAAGACCAAGAATGCCGACCAGATTATTCAGGAATCCCCTCGATGAATCAACGGCGCGCAGATTGTCGAATTCCGTGGAGCAGGCGGTATCGAAATCCTGTAGCAACTTGTAGCCCTTTTTGTAGTGTTTGAACGCCTTGTTCATCTGTTTGAGATCGAATACCTGCGTATCCCTCAACCGGGAAGACGCTTTGAGCAGGATGTCAAGCGCCGCATGTTCGGATGAGCTCAGCAGCAGCGAACCGATGTCATTGCGCGCCACCGGCATGATGACGATGGTGCTGGTCTTCTTCATCTTGCGTGCGGTTGCGGCGTCGGAGCCGAGCCTGCCCGCCACTGATGCCGCGTTGGTCGTGGTCAGGTCGATGCCGTCATACAGTTTCGCCGGTCCGGGATAGATGGCGATTGCCCCTTTTGACGCGAGCGACATCACAGTGGAGGACATTTGCCGATTGACTAGTTTGTCGCCGTTTTTTATTTTGCCTGAACCGAGAATCGAAGATGACGCGCTCATGACATCATTCATCCGTGCCGCGGCGGCCGGACTCATGTAGGGCAAATCGCGGTAATATTCGACATCGCCTTTGTATTGCGACTTACGGAAGCTGGTGATACCGAGGTACAGCGATCCCATAATGAACGCCAGGCCGATCAGGGCCGAAACAGCCCAACCGGTCACTCGCTTGACCGCTTGATCATGCTGCTTATCGCGCCATTCCTCCTCTTTCTGAGTTTCGCTATCGATGAGCTCTTGCTTGTGGTTGCCGCTTATCTTGCGTTCCACACCTTGCGATTTCGAGACATCGAACATGGCCACGACGTCCAGATAGTCGCCTGCACGCACGTCATCGGCCGAGAAGAGCAGCGACCCGTTCTTGCCGCGTTTCGCGGTGGACGTGTTCTTGGTATGCAACCATGCCCAAGAATTCTTCTTGGTGACGCCGTCTGGGAACGTGACCTTGCCGGTCACCTTGCCAATCGGAATCTGGTTTGTCGTGCCGAATGGCTCCCATTGGAAAGAGACGACGTCGTCATAGGCGGTGCTTACGCCATGCATGGTCATGGACACATCGAATTTGAGGCTGTCAGCGGACGCAGTTTCCGGAATGTTCCAGCCGATTTCCAAAGTCTTATCGGATGAGGAGTCAGCTTTCAAACCATCTGTTTCAGGATTGAACGGTTGGGGATCTCTGAGTACGCTGACATCCGCGATATACCACTGACCTGCGTGTTCAGCGTTCCAATCGGTGACATCATTGGGATTCACAAATCTACCTTGGATGTACGTTTCGTTGTTGGTGACATCCTTCACGCTGATATCACTGATATTCGTCAGATTATTGGCTTTTAGCGTGTACTGCTGGTACATCTGTTTCCAATCAAAGCCACGGTCATTCAGCTTCATATCAATATGCTGCGTGACTTTGAGGTCGCCATTCTTAAGCACCATAACATCGTAATCGAGCGTACGATAGCTCAAATCTGGTTCGACGTCGGACGTCAAATTCACATCCAGAAAAGTGACGCCCAACAGCAGCGCGGCCGCGACCACCGCAGACAGCATACCGATCAGCGCACGTCTGATATTCATAAGTTCTCTCTTGACCCTCTATGCAGGCAGTCCGCGAGAAGCCGACATACCGTATAGACAAAAAGGGAGTACCGGCGAAGTATCCACCCCGTCAGCGCTCCCCTTCTTTTGTATGGAAATGCTGTATGGAAACGCTCAGAACTTGACCTGCGGAGCCTGACGGTCCGCTTCGTCGACCTGGAAGTACGCCGCCTGCTCGAAGTGGAACAGTCCGGCGATGATGTTGGTCGGCACGACCTCGATCTTGGTGTTGTACTTCTGCACCACATCGTTATAGAACTGGCGGGCGTAGGCGATTTTCTCCTCGAGCGCCTTGAGCTGGGCCTGCAGGTCCAAGAAGTTCTGGTTGGCCTGCAGCTGCGGATACGCTTCGGCCACGGCCTGGAGGTTCATGATCGCGCGGCTCAGCTGGTTTTCGGCTTGGATGCGCTGTGCCACATCACCGGACTGCGCCGCCTGGAGTGCGCTGGCGCGGGCCTGGGTCACCTGTGTGAACACCTGCGATTCATGGGCAGCGTACCCCTTGACGGTCTCCACGAGATTCGGGATGAGGTCGGCGCGCTGCTTGAGCTGCACGTCGATCTGCGCCCAGCCGTTTTTGACGCGGTTGCGCAATGTGACCAGACCGTTGTAGGCGGACACTCCCCACAGCACTATCAGGACGATGACAATGAGTGCAATAATGCCGAATATCATGTGAAAATCCTTGCTTCTTTGCTTGTTTATTTGTCTAATTTTCGCATGAGGGCTACACATTTCGTTGTATTGTCGGTTTTTCCATGCACCCGTAAATCGATTGATGCCAATATTCGCACAGCATGTCGAACGTACGAAAAACCCACCCCTTACGGAGTGGGTTTTTCGTTAGATTACCTATCGGCTTCGCTGCGAAGGATCCGTGAGAAAACGTCAATCTTCGAATGCTGAGCCGTCAAGCGAGAAGCCCAGTGGGCTTCTCGTAGGTGAAGTGAGCAGCTTCGCTGCGAAGGATCCGTGAGAAGACGTCAGTCTTCGAACGGATCAAAGTCGCGGCGCACGCGGCGACGCGGACGCTCGGAGCGCTCTTCGCGATCGGCACGGTACTCGTCGTAGTTCTCGTCGGCGGCGTAACGCGGGTTGCGGTCGTCACGACGGCTACCACGGCGACGGTCGGAACGGCGGTCATCGCGATCGTAGTCACGGTCATCGCGATCGGAACGACGGCGACGCGGACGATCATCATAATCACGATCATCGCGATCGGAACGGGACGAACGGCGGTCGTCACGATCGTAGTCGCGATCGTCACGGTCGGAACGACGGCGACGCGGACGATCATCATAATCACGATCGTCATCGCGGTCGGAACGACGGCGACGCGGACGATCGTCGTAATCGCGATCATCGCGATCGTCGGAACGACGGCGGTCGTCACGACGGCCACGGCCGCCACGGCGGTCATCGCGATCGCCACGGTCACGACGCAGAGCGGAGGATTCCTGATCCTCGAAGCCCGGGATGGCCAGCGAGATCTTGCCGCGATCGTCAACACCCTGCACGACCACCTCAACGGTGTCGCCTTCCTTGAGCACGTCTTCGACGGCGTCGATGCGCTCGCCGTTGGCGAGGTTGCGGATCTGGGAGATGTGCAGCAGACCGTCGGTGCCCGGGGTCAGGTTCACGAAGGCGCCGAAGGAGGTGGTCTTCACGACCTTGCCGTTGTAGGTCTCGCCGGCTTCCGGCACGTGCGGGTTGGCGATCTGGTCGATGATCTCCTTGGCCTTCTCGGCGGCCTCGCCGCCTTCGGAGGAGATGTACACGGTGCCGTCATCCTCGATGGCGATTTCGGCGCCGGTGTCTTCCTGGATCTGGTTGATCATCTTGCCCTTCGGGCCGATGACCTCGCCGATCTTGTCCACCGGAACGGTGGTGGTGATGATGCGCGGCGCGTACGGGCTCATCTCGGCCGGGCCGTCGATGCACTCGTTGATGACTTCGAGGATGGTGGTGCGGGCTTCCTTGGCCTGCTGCAGGGCGGACGCCAGGATGTCGGCCGGAATGCCGTCGAGCTTGGTGTCGAGCTGCAGGGCGGTGATGAATTCGGAGGTGCCGGCCACCTTGAAGTCCATGTCGCCGAAGGCGTCTTCGGCGCCGAGGATGTCGGTGAGCGTCTTGTAGATGTGCTGGCCGTCGACGTCGCCGGACACGAGGCCCATGGCGATGCCTGCGACCGGAGCTTTCAGCGGAACGCCAGCGGCGAGCAGGGACAGCGTGGAGGCGCAGACGGAACCCATGGAGGTGGAACCGTTGGAGCCGATTGCCTCAGAGACCTGACGGATGGCGTACGGGAACTCCTCACGGCTCGGCAGCACCGGCACGAGGGCCTTCTCGGCGAGGGCGCCATGGCCGATCTCGCGGCGCTTCGGGGAGCCGACGCGGCCAGTCTCACCGGTGGAGTACGGCGGCATTTCGTAATTGTGCATGTAACGCTTGGACTGCGGGCCGGACAGCGCGTCGATCTGCTGCTCCATCTTGAGCATATTCAGCGTGGTGACGCCCAGAATCTGGGTCTCGCCGCGCTGGAACAGCGCGGAACCATGCACGCGCGGCACGATGTCCACTTCGGCGGACAGCGTACGGATATCGCGCAGGCCACGGCCGTCGATGCGGTAGTCCTGGGTCAGGATGCGGCGGCGGACAATCTGACGCTGCAGTTCCTTGAAGGCGTTGCCGATTTCCTTGTCCTTCTCGGCATCGTCCATGTCGGTGAACTCTTCCGCGAGAGTGGCCTTCACGCCTTCCTTGATTTCGTGGATGCGATCCTGACGCGGCAGCTTCTCGGCGATGGACAGGGCTTCGTCGAGGTCGGCGTGGGCGATCTCGTCGATGCGGTTGTACAGATCCTCGGTGTACTCCGGGAAGAGCTGGAATTCCTTGGTTTCCTTCGCGGCGATCTTCTTGAGCTCGGCCTGGGCCTCGCAGATCACCTTGATGAACGGCTTGGCGGCTTCAAGACCGCCGGCGACGACTTCCTCGTCCGGCTTGGTCTGGCCTTCGTCGTAGATGAGGTGCCATGCGTTCTTGCCGGCACCGGCTTCGATCATGGCGATGGCGACGTCGCCGTTCTCGACAACGCGGCCGGCGACCACGATTTCGAACACGGCGCGTTCGCGCTCGCTCCAGCGCGGGAAGGCGACCCACTGGCCGTCGATCAGGGCCAGACGCACGCCGGAGACCGGGCCTTCGAACGGCAGGCCGGAGATCATGGTGGAGGCGGAGGCGGCGTTCAGTGCGACGACGTCGTATGCGTCATCCGGGTTGACGGCGAGCACGGTTTCGACGACCTGCACTTCGTTGCGCAGGGTGTGCGGGAACAGCGGACGCAGCGGACGGTCGATGATGCGGCAGGCCAGGATGGCTTCGGAGCTCGGACGGCCTTCGCGGCGGAAGAACGAGCCCGGGATCTTGCCGGCTGCGTACATCTTCTCTTCCACGTCCACGGTCAGCGGGAAGAAGTCGTAGTTCTCCTTCGGGCTGGAACCGGCGGTGGTCGTGGACAGAATCATCGAATCATCGTCAAGATAGGCGGCGACGGCACCATCCGCCTGCTGGGCGAGACGACCGGTCTCGAAGCGCAGCGTGCGCTTGCCGAATGAACCATTATCGATTACGGCTTCAACAGCCTTGATTTCGGGACCCTCCATAGGGTTCCTCCTTTGTTTTCTTTTCTTGTGTACCTACTATCGGCAGTCCTCTTCAGCGGACTCCAACCGATTCCTACATGCGTGACGCGGCGTTGCCTCCGCCGCTTCCTCATCTCTAGATTCTAGACCTCGTGCGCCCCAAACCTCGGGCCTTCAAACTGTCTGTTCCTTGAACTCGGCTGTCATGCAAAAAACGCCCGGGCGCCATATGGCGCTCGGGCGGAAGAATGTTATCGGCGCAGACCCAGACGCTCGATCAGGGAGCGGTAACGGTTGATGTCAACGCGCTTGAGGTAATCAAGCATACGACGACGGTCGCCGACCATCAGCAGCAGACCACGACGGGAGTGGTGATCGTGCTTGTGCTCCTTGAGGTGCTCGGTCAGATCAGCGATGCGCTTGGTGAGCAGAGCAACCTGGACCTCCGGGGAGCCGGTGTCACCCTCGTGGGTTGCGTAGGTCTTGATGATTTCCTGCTTTTCCTCAGCCGTAAGTGCCACGGCATCCTCCTTATATTGCTGCGCGGTGCTGCCGGCCCAATACCGGCGCGCTCTCTATCCGCGGGCGAAACACGCCAAGGGAATATCTTACACGACGTCCGGACCAAAATCGCCGGCCGATATTTCCGCCCCCCCCGTCGACGATTGTTCTTCACGTCACGCCATGGACGTGAGCAGACCGCCGAACAACACCACGGCAAGCGCGACGAGTTCGATTGCGAAGAACAATAGGAACGAGGCCCAGCTGCGTGTGAGGACGTTGAGCTTCGATTCCTTCTTGATGCACACCAGCAGGCCCACCCAGAGCACCGCGTAGACCGCGACACCGAAACCGGCGGCGATGATGCCGAGATTCGCGGCATTCGCCAGTCCGGCCGCCTCACCGTACATCACGTAGGTGGCGTTCCAGAAGTTGAAGCTCAGCAGGCACATGCCGGCGACGAATTGCTCCGCGGCAAGGCCGATCACGAAAATGGCCCCCCACAGCCATTTCTTCGCGTCCGCGACCATCAGTCCGAGTCCGGTGAGCGCCACGATGGTCACCGTCCATGAAATCAGCGCCACGCCTTTGGGATCGAGGAAATTCAGGTTCGCCACCATCCATGAGGCGTCCCGCACCGCGATGTCGCGCCCCCACCAGTACGGCGCGATCATGGCCAGCAGCACCAATGCCATGAACAGAATCCAGCGGACCGGATGCGATTTGCGGCGTTCGATGTCGGCCAAGGACAGGTCCGACGGTTCGATGGACGCCGTCGGGTGTTTGGAGACGTCGACGGTCTCGACCACGCCATCCACGACTTCCGTTGCCTTGTTGCGTTCCTTCTGACCCATGTTCCGCTCCGTATATATTGCGATATCTTGCGATTGCGCCGCCGCACGCCGCGGCCCGTTCCAGCATACCCGGGCAATCGTATGCCCGGGCATACGGATATACGAAAGGCGTGCCTTGAGGCACGCCTTCTTCTCTGATGCTGTTGTGGAGCGGATGACGGGAATCGAACCCGCGTAATCAGTTTGGAAGACTGAGGCTCTACCATTGAGCTACATCCGCGTGTTGCCGCTACGGCCGAAGCCGACACGAAACGACTCGAGCTATTATACACATCCCACCAACTTTTGCAAGCGGGAATGGCATTTCAGATTTCGAGCATGACCACGGCGGAGGCGATCGGCCCGTCATGGCTTATGGAGATGGAGATATCGTACGACTGGCGCACCGGATCCAACGGCAGGCCCAACGACTGCTGCACCTTGCGTTGCACTTCGGAGGACAGTATGACGCGCGGCACGCCGTGGGAATCGTCGAGAATTTCGATGCGTACCCATGGGAAGTTGTCGAGCGTGTACGGATATGCGACTTCGGCGCCGTCTTTCGCATGCCGCGAAATGGCCGCGCACCACGCTTTCAGGAACGCCTCCTTGCCTGCCCAGCGGGCGGCGAGGTGCACCGCCTCGTCATCATGCTTGAGCTGCGACCGTTGCGCCGTCTGCCATATCTCGCGCATGGAGAACAGATTGCGCATACGCGTCCCCGGCTCATTCAGCTGCTTGGTGAACGCAGGCACGTCAACGACGTCATGCCCTAGACCCAGCATTCCTCCGCCTTCCTAGGAATTATTGATCGGGGTTACCCCGGGAATGCCCCGACCATGTCATATGGAAAAGGGCGATACATCTGTGCAGAAGTATCGCCCTTTTCTTATCGGGCCGTCATCATTTGCCCATATTTAGGACAGATTTCGACGTAGCCGTCTCACGCTTCGAAATAGCCGGTGGACGCGAGACGCGCGTTCGGATCGAGCAGCATGGCCTTCTCCACCTCGTGCGCGTCGTAGCCGCGGCCGTCCTCGTGGAAGCGGCGGTTGTCGATCGGCTCGTAGAGCGCGGCGCGCCCCATCATGCCCTCTTCAAGGCGACGCTGGCCGGCGGCGAGACGTGCGTTGGCACGGTCGCGCCATTCGTTCAGCGCGTCCTCGCCGGCGGTGTTCGCCACGGAAGCCTCGAAGGCGCCCGGGTTGACGATCGCGGCGAAGCCGGAGACGTGGCCGAAACCGAGCGACGTGGCCAGGCCGGCCTTGACGGAACCGACCTTCAGCGGCTCGCGCAGCCAGACCATGTGGTCGTCACGCTTGAGCTTCGGGTCGACGCAGTCGAGGGCCGCGTTCGCCGGAACGACGCCGGACTTGAACAGCTGGGTCAGGCCGTTGACCTGGAAGATGCAGGCACCGCCCTTGGCATGGCCGGTGAGCGACTTCTGGGAGATCACGAACAGCGGGTTGCCGTCGGTGCGGCCGATGGCGTGGGCCAGCGTGTTGTGCAGTTCGGACTCGTTCGGGTCGTTGGCGTTGGTGGACGTGTCGTGCTTGGAGACCACGGCGATGTCGTCCGGCGTGACGCCGAGCTTGGCGAGGTCGTGCACGAGCTTGGAGTCCTTGCCGCCCATGCCAGCTGCGAGCGCGCCCAGTCCCGGAGCCGGGATGGAGGTGTGCGCGCCGTCGGCGTAGGAGTGGACGAATCCGACCACGCCGGCGACCGGCAGGCCGAGCTTCAGCGCGATGTCACCGCGCGTCAGCAGGATGGTGCCGCCGCCCTGCGATTCGACGAAGCCGCCGCGACGACGGTCGTTGGCACGGGAGAAGAAGCGCGCGTCGATGCCCTTGGCGTACATCTCCTCGGAGTTGGCGGTGGCGTTCATGTTGCCGAAGCCGATCACGGATTCCACGCCGATGTCGTCGATCGCGCCGGTGACCACGAAGTCGGCCTTGCCGAGGGCGATCTTGTCGGCGCCTTCCTCAAGGGAGACGGCGGCGGTGGCGCAGGCGGAGACCGGCTGAATCATGTTGCCGTAGCCGCCGATGTAGGACTGCATCACGTGGGCCGCGACGACGTTCGGCAGGGCTTCCTGCAGGATGTCGGTCGGAATCTCGTGGTTGAGGAACCGGTCGAGGTACAGCTTCCTCATGGAGGCCATGCCGCCGAAGCCGGTGCCCTGCGTGGAGGCCACCATGGACGGGTGCACGGCTTCGAGGATCTCGGCCGGGGTGAAGCCTGCGGACAGGTAGGCGTCGACCGTGGTGACGATGTTCCACAGGGCGATCTTGTCCACGTCGCCGACCATGGAGGCCGGAATGCCCCACTTGACCGGGTCGAAGCCCTTCGGGAACTGGCCGCCGACGGTGCGGGTCATGGCCGCGCGGCGAGGCACGCGGATCATGGAGCCGGCGTGGCGGGTGACGTTCCACTCGCCGGATTCGGCGTCGGCCGCGTAGCTGGTGTGGGCTTCGTCGAGCTTGACGTATTCCTCGGCGATCTCACGGGTCGGAACGGAGAAGGTCACATCGTGGTCGAGGAACACCTCGGCCTCCTCCTCGTCGGCACCGTCCTTGTAATCGTTGCCCATGCCCTCTTCGAACGGACGCACGCCGGAGCGGGCCACGACCTCGTCGTGGTAGCGTTCGGCGATGTCCTCTTCGGGCACCAGGTTGCCGTCGGTGTCGTACCAGCCCGGCTTCGGACTGTCGTTCCAGGTCAGCAGGCCCATGTTCCAAGCCAGTTCGAGCACCGCGCCGGCGGACAGGTCGACCTCGCCGTCGGAGTGGATGCCGAGTTCGGCTTCGAAACGGGTGCGGCCGGAGCCCCACGGGCCCAGCTCGCCGATGGAGACGATGACGATCTCGTCTTCCGGACGGGCGGTGACGTGCTGCCAATCCTTCAGATCGACCTTCGCCTGACGCGGGGCGCGCGGGCTCGGCAGCGCCTTGATCAGCGTTGCCGCAGCGGCACAATCGCCCTGCTTGTCCTCATCGCCGGCTTCGGCGGCAGCGGCCTTGGCCGCGTCCTCCATGGCTTCGGCGCGCAGTGCCTTGATGTCGATCGGCTCGCTGCCGAGGCCGCCGGTCAGGTCCACGTCGAGCGGAGCCTTGACGGCCTGCTCGCGGGATTCCTTGGTGGACAGCTCAAGCAGCTTGACCGCGATTTCGGCGGTGGAGTAGGTCTTCAGGCCGTGACGTTCCACGACTTCGACCAGCGGATCGTTGCCGCCCATCAGGCCGGTGCCACGCACCCAGCCGATCTTCGGATGGGCGAAGGTGACACGGCTCGACCACACCTTTTCGGCGCGGGCGCGGTTGACGATCGCGTCGAAGGCGCTCTTGACCTCGCCGTACGCGCCGTCGCCGCCGAAGACGCCACGGTTCGGGGAGCCCGGCAGGATCACATGCAGCTTGTGCTGCACGTCGGTGTCGGCGCCGATCTTCGCGAAGCCGGTGATCGCGCGTTCCACACCCCACAGCATGAGGCGTGCCTGCGATTCGAACAGTTCGCCGGAATCGGCCAACGTGCCGTGCACCGGCGGAGCGGCGAACGGGAAGAACAGGCTTGGCTCGTAGGCGGGCTTCAGGATCGTGGTGGTCGCGCCGGAGGTCTTCTTCTGCACGTTGCCGACCCACGCCACGAGAGCATCCACGTCACGGTAGCTGGACAGGTTCGCCGGAACGAGCCACAGCTTGGCGTCGCCTGCCGCATGCTCGCGGTAGGTCTGCTTGGCCCATGCCTTCACGCTCTGCCTGAAGCTGTGCGAAGTGGCCACGACGGTTGCGCCTCCGGCGAGCAGGCCGTTGACGACCTGTGCGGCGATGGAGTTCGGGGCAACGCCGGTCACGACGGCGATATCGCCTGCGAAACGGCTTGCTTCGGCGGAATCGTTCGTCTGCTCGAGCGCCTCGCCGGCCACGCGCTTGAACGCGGCGGCAAGCTCGGCGTCAGCGGTCTTGCCCGCATACCATGCGGCTTCATCGGCGACGGCCTTGCCCAGGCCGATGAAGCTGCCGTCCAGTGCGGAGGCGTCGTTGTCGTAGTAGGCGCGGGACAGGTCCTCGCGTGCGGATGCCCAACGGTCGTCGAACAGGATGGCCTTGCGCTCGTCGAAGCGCGGCTCGACCTGCTTCGGCCAGTCGGAGCCGAGCTCGGCTTCGACGGCGGCCACCACGGCGGCGTTCTCGTCGGCGGAATCGTCGGCGACCGAAGCGGTGACGCCCAGCTGGTTCAGCACGAACTTGGCGGTGGAGGCGAGCACGCCGTCGGCACCGGTCACCTTGGCCGCGAACGCGTCCAGGGCTGCGGAATCGACCACGGCGCCACCGGCTGCGCCACCTGCGCTCGGCATGGCGACGGCCACGCCCTTGTCGGAAGCGACCTTCTGCACGGCCGCGTCGATCAGCGCGTTGGCGGCGGCCGCATTGGAAGCGGCTTCGGTGCTCAGCGAGGCGAGGTCGCCACCGCGGGAGCTGGCGCCTTCGCGGGTTTCCAGCACAAGGGCTGCGACCACGTGGGAGGCCCAGCCTTCGCCGAGCTGCCAGGTGTCGGTCACGCGCTTGGTGATCTGGCCGAGCTTCACGCCGGCGGCGCCGAACAGGCCGCGCACACGGTCGCGGACGATGTCGGACAGCACCGGACCGAACGCCTTGTAGTTCGGGGCCACCTTGTCGACCAGCGCGCTCAGCGCCTTGACGGTCGCTTCGGCGGCTCCGTCCACGGAAGCCACGCCCAGCTCGGAGCTGATGTCCATGAGCAGCTGGTTACGGCGAGAGGAGACGCCGTTGGTCAGGGTGTCGGTGGTGTCGGAATCGCCGATCTGGTCCGGACGCACCTTCGCCGAATATGCCAGCAGCATGGCGATCGCGTCGGAAGCGCTGAACGGAATATCCGCGACTGCGGCGCCGGACGGAGCGCCGGCAGGTGCGGCCGGTGCGGCGGCAGCCGGGGCTGCGGCGACCGCGGCAGGCGCTGCGGCGGCAGCGGACGGAGCCGAAGCTGCTGCCGGAGCGGCTGCGGCGGAATCGTCAGCATCGTCGTCGGCAACGAGGGAATCGGAATCGGTCATGTAGACGCGGCCTTCGTCGCGGCCGACGTTGTAGACGGTCACGTCACGGCCGGCGAACTGCGGCAGGCGCAGCGTCTTGGCGCCGAGGTTGGCGAGCGTCGGAGCGTTGCCGAGACCCACCTCGACGTACTCCTCCACGCCAAGGCCGTCCTGTTCGGCGGAACCGAACAGCAGCGCCTGGGTTTCGATCCAACGCACCGGGGAGGCGAACTGCCAGCTCAGCAGTTCGGTGAGCAGCAGACGGCCGAGCTTCTGGTCGTCCTCGGCGTAGGAATCCCACACCTTCGGATCGTCCAACGCGGCCTTGATGCGTTCGGACGGCACGACTTCGAGGATCTTCGCGGCGAATTCCTTGGTCATCTCGAACGGCACGGCGACCAGGTTCGGAATGTAACGGCCGACCAGACGGCCACGGTAGTCGATGTGCTTCGGCAGCAGCGCGTCAAGCTTGTCGCGGAACTCCGGCACACCCTTGCGCAGCAGCGTGGAATGGAACGGCACGTCGATGCCCGGCACCAGCATGAACGCCGGCTTGCCGCCGTATTCGGCGACACGGCGGGCGGAATCGGCCTTCAGCGCCTTCAGACCGGCGATGGTGCCGGCCACGGCGTACTGCTGTCCTGCAAGGTTGTAGTTGACGATCTCCAGGAACTCGCCGGAAGCCTTCGAAACGGATTCGACGTATTCGCGCACGCCGTCGTCGCCCACACCGAACTGGTTCGGACGCAGCGCGCCCATACGGTAGTTGGAACGGCCCTTCTCGTCACGCGGAATGAGGTGGTGCATGGTGGAGCCACGGTGGAACACCAGCTCCAGCACGGTTTCCAGCGGAATCACGCCTGCGAAGGAGCTCAGCGCGTTGTACTCGCCCAGCGAGTGGCCGGCGAAGTAGGCGGGCCAAATGTCCGCGCCGGCTTCGCGCAGACGAGCGGTCTGGGCGAACGCCACGGTGGCGAGCGCCACCTGCGTGAACTGGGTCAGGTTGAGCAGGCCTTCCGGATGACGGTAGGTCACGCCGTTGGCGGTCAGTTCCTTCGGATTATCACGCACGACGGCGAGGATGGAGAAGCCGAGCTTCTCGCGGGTCACCTTGTCGGCGCGCTCCCACACCTCGCGTGCGGCCGGGGACTTGGCACGCTCGTCGAGCACCATGCCCTGCTTCTGGATGCCCTGGCCCGGGTAGACGAAGGCGGACTTCGGCGCACGCACGATGGCGGTGCCACGGGACACGATATTGCCGTCGATGCGGCTGGTCACTTCCAGCACCATGCCGGCGTGGGCCACACGGCCGACGCGTTCGATGGAGATCTCCACCTCGTCGTCGAGCTGCACCATGCCGTACATGTTGTACGTCCAGCCTGCGATCTCGTAATGCGCGCCCTTCTCGTCGAGCGCCTGCACCGCGTACTGGGCGGTGGCGGACAGCCACATGCCGTGGACCAGCGGGGCGGCCAGGCCGGAGACGGCGGCGCCACGGTGGGAGGTATGGATCGGGTTGAAGTCGCCGGAGGTGCGGGCGAAAGCGGTCATCTCGTGCGGCGCGGTGACCGTAACGCGACGCAGCAGACGGCGCGGAGTGCTTTCGATTTCGGCTTCGATTCCACCATAGTCGGGCGCTTCCGGCGGCAGCGCGTCGGAGTATGCGCGGCCGCGAATGGCGAAGCGTTCGGTCTCGTTGGCGAGCACGGTGCCGTCGGCAGTGGCGTGGGTCACATGGATGGTGACGACGCGGCCGGAGGCGGATTCGAAGTAGTCCTCGGCCCAGCTGGTGAGCTCGATGCGCTCGCCGGTGTGCTTGAGCAGTTCGTCCTCGCTCACCTCAAGTTCGATGAGATGGTCGAGATGCACGGCGTTGAGCAGGCCTTCGATGACCGGGAAGCCGTTGACGTACACGGAGCCGAGGGCCGCGTAGATGGCGGGCCAAGCCGGTCCGACGAGCGCGTCCGGCGCGATGCGGGACGGCACGAGGTCGCTCGGCAGCGCGCCGCCGGTCGCGGCCTCATGATCGAAACCGAGGTTGGCGGACAGCGTGTAGCTGGCGTGCGCCTGACCGAACGGGAAGGCGGTCTTGTCGGACACTTCCTCGATCTGCGGCATCGCGGTGAGCTTGTCGCCGGTGATGGCGGTGTTGCCGATGCCTGCGGTGTCGGCGAGCATGCGGTAGACGTGCTCCGGCAGACGGTCGCGGTCCACGACCGGGAACAGGCCGGATTCGTTGCCGTCGACGTTCAGAGGAATGACGATGTCGCGCACGGCGTGCTTGGAGGCGCCACCGTCCGGATCGTTGTCCCAGAAAGTGTCGAGATGGATGTCGAGGTCGTACTTTTCGACGCTGCCCTCGACGGCCACCTTGCGGATTTCATAGTTGGCGTCGCCGGTGGCGGTACCGTAAGCCGGGTTGGCCATGAGGTGGCCGACCCAGGAGATGTTCGGGGACTTGCGGATGAACTCCTCGGCGGAGGTGGCCGCACCCAGCTGGGCGAAGGCGGTCTTGTCCGCGCTTGCCGATTCGGCGGACACGCGCTTGACCATGGCGGTTTCGAAGCGGCCGAGGATGTCGGCCACCGGCTCGTCCACGGTGGTGATGCCGGCCACGGAGATCGGGCCGGGGATGATGCGCACGGAATCGGCGGAATAACGGGAGTCTTCGGACTGCCACAGCTGATCCTGGCCCCACCAACGCAGCAGGTCGTTGTCGATGACCGGCACGAACGGCATCGGCTTCGGATACTCGCGCACGAGCACCGGGAACCATGCCTCGTCCATCGGGGTGACGGTCAGCTCGCCGGCCTGCGGATAGGCTTCGGCAAGCTTGGCTATCGCGGCGTTCGGATCGGCTTCGACGTCGGCGCGGGAAGCGAACAGCGATGCGAATTCGCCGCTTTCCTGTGTGGTGACGCGGGCTTCGATGCGCTGCAGCAGGTGCAGGAAACGATCGGCGTAGGTTTCATCCACCCACGGGAAGGCAAGATCGGCGAAACGCTGCGCCCACTCAAGGTAGGTCATGGTCTTCAAATCGCCGAAGTACGGCTTGGCAGTGGCGTTCAACGCCTCGATGATCTCCTCGCGGCGGCTTTCCAGCTCCTCCGGGTGCTTCATGACGCGCACCAGCAGGCGGCCGCAGCGGGCGGAGGAGTTCTCCAGCTCGTAGATGTCGGCGTGCAGGTGGCTCAGACCGGAGGTGACGCCGCCCTTGGCCTGGCCGGACGGCACCCACTGCTCGCCCAGCGGGGCGAACGGATCGTTGCCATCGCCCTTGACCGGAATGCCCGGGGTGTTGACGAGCATCTGCTTGACTTCGGGGCTGGTGTGGGCTTCCTTGGCGGTCATGGCGGCGGTGCCGACAAGCACGCCGTCCACAGGCATGAGCGGACGGCCGTATTCGGTGGCCCATTCGCCGGTGATGTAGTCGGCGCCGCGTTCCGGCGTGCCGATGCCGCCGCCGACCACGAGCACGAGGTTGGACTGCTCGCGCACTTCGGCGTAGGTGCTCAGCAGTAGATCGTCAAGCGATTCCCAGGAGTGGTGGCCGCCTGCGGAGCCGCCTTCGACCTCGATGAGCACCTTGGTTGGCGCGACGGCCTTGGCGATGCGCACCACCTGGCGGATCTGGTCGACGGTGCCCGGCTTGAAGCTCACGTACGGGAAGCCGTCGGCGTTGAGGTTGTGGATGAGTTCCACGGCCTCGTCGAATTCCGGAATGCCTGCGGAGACGACGACGCCGTCGATCGGGGTGCCGCTGGCACGCTTCTTCGGCACGATGCGCTGGGAGCCGAACTGCAGGTTCCACAGGTAGCGGTCCATGAACATGGCGTTGAATTCGACGGTGCGGCCTTCTTCCAGCTCTTCCTCGAGCTTGGCCACATGGCGGTCGAACACCTCGGCGGTCACTTGGCCGCCGCCGGCGAGCTCGGCCCAATAGCCGGCATTGGCGGCCGCGGCCACGATCTCCGGCTCCACGGTGGTCGGGGTCATGCCGGCCAGCAGCACCGGGGCCTTGCCGGTGAGCTCGGTGAACGCGGTGCGCACCTTGTCTCCGGCGGAGGTGTGGATGATGCTCGGCGCGAAACGCGTCCAGTTCTGGGTGCGTTCCGGCAGGGTCTCAAGCGTGGAGAGCGAGCCACGGTCGGCCACGGTGGAGGCTTCCACCACGCCGACGCCGGTGCCCTGCGCCACGGTGGAGAACAGCTTGCCGACGGTGTTGCCCGGGCCGAAGTCCAGCACCCACAGGGCGCTCGGATCGGTGGACTTCATCAGGGCGCGCACGCGGGCGGCCCAATCCACATGGTTGAGCAGCACTTCGGCGGCGAGTTCACGGGCATGGTCGGCGTTGATGCCGCAGGCCTCGGCCCATGCGACGGCTTGGGAGACGGCGTCGGCCATCAGCGGGCTGTGGAACGGCAGCGTCACGTCAAGGTATTCGAGCACCGGGTCGAACACACGGCCGCCGCGCACCTTCTCCTCACGCAGCTTGGCCTGATGCTTGTGTTCCTTGGCCACTTCCACACCAAATGCGGCCAGATCCTCCGGATAGCCGGACAGCACGTAATGCGTGGCGGAATTGGTGACGGCCACGGCGACCGGGCCACGGGCACCGTCCACGCGTTCGATCAGCGCATCCACCTGCGCACGCGTGATGTCCTTGACGGACAGCATCGGGGTCGCGTCCCCATGACGGGCGGCCAGGCCGAGCTGGCGGGCCTGACGGGTGCCGGCCACGCCGATCAGCGTCGCGATGGCAAGGATCTCGTCGATGGGCGCGGCGGCCGCTTCGATGGAGCCGGCCTCACGAATGGCCTGCACCATGTGCACGGCGAGCACGCCTTGGGAATGGCCGAGCACCGCGACCGGCTTGGCCTGGGCCGGATTGTAGCCGAGTGCGGCGGCGTCGAGCAGCGCGCCCAGCTGGGTCAGCGCGATGCCGGGAACGCTGGCGGAAGCCGCGGCTGCGGCGCCCAGACGTGCCGGATTCGGCTCGAAGCCGAACAGGTCGACCGGGCGTCCGGTGGTGGCGAGCAGTTCGGCGGACACCGGATACAGCAGCGCCTGCGCGGCGGCCGCATGCTTGTGCAGCGCCTCGTCGAGCGTCGGATTGGCGCTCTGGTCGGCGAGCGCGACCGGCCACGGGGTGGACTGGCCGGCGAAGGCGAGCGCATGGGGCTCGCTGTTCAGTCGATCAAGAAAAAAGGTGTTCATAATCTTCCTTACTTTTTCAAAAAATTTCATGCGACCGCATGGCCGCTTGCGTTGCCCGGTAACGTCGCGCCGTCACAGCGGCTGGTTGCCGTGGTGTTTGGTGGTTCTGCGGACGCGTTTCTTGCTGGCGAGCAGCCTGAGCGATTCGATGATGGTCTCGCGTGTCTGTTCGGGGTCGATCATGGCGTCGATCTCGCCCATTTCCAGCGAAAGGTTCGCGTTGACGGTGGTGCGTTCATAGTCGGCGATGTACTTGGCCCGCAGCGCTTCGACGTCCTTGCCGGCGTCCTTGGCTTTCTGCAGGTCCTTGCGGTGGATGATGTTGACCGCGCCGGCCGCGCCGAGCACCGCGATCTGGCTGGACGGCCAGGCGTAGTTGAGGTCCGCGCCGATGGCCTTGGATCCCATCACGATGTATGCGCCGCCGAAGGCCTTGCGCAGGATGATGGTGACGAGCGGCACCTGCGCGTTGGCGTAGGCGTAGATCACCTTGGCGCCGCGGCGGATGATGCCCGCATGCTCCTGCTCCGCGCCGGGCTTGTAGCCCGGGGTGTCCACCAGCGTGACCACCGGAAGGTTGAACGCGTCGCACAGCCGCACGAAGCGGGCCACCTTCTCGGAAGAGTCCACGTCGAGGATTCCCGCGTTGACGTTCGGCTGGTTGGCCACGATACCGACCGGATGTCCATCGATGCAGGCGAATCCGACCACCGCGGAGGCGGCGAACAGCTCATGCACCTGCACGAATTCGCCGTAGTCCACGATGCAGCGGATCACGTCGAGCACGTCGTACGGCTGACGGTCGTTGTCCGGGACGATGGTGGCGAGGCGCTTGGCCACATCACGGTCGGCGCGGGTCGCGGCGTACGCGTAGACGGGCGGCTGCTGATCGGCGTTGGACGGCAGGTACGCGAGCACGGTGCGCGCGTAGTCGATCGCGTCGGCCTCGTCCTCGCCGAGGTAGTGCGCCACGCCTGAGGTGGCGTTGTGCACGTAGCCGCCGCCGAGGTCATCCATGCTGATCACTTCGCCGGTGGCCGCCTTGACCACATCGGGGCCGGTGACGAACATGTTGGAGTTCTCGCGGGTCATGATGATCAGGTCGGTCAGGGCCGGGCAGTAGACGGCGCCGCCGGCGCACGGGCCGAGGATCAGCGACAGCTGCGGCACAAAACCACTGGCATCGCAGGTCTTGCGGAACAGGTGCCCGTATTCGGTCAGCGCGGCCACACCTTCCTGGATGCGCGCGCCGCCGGAGTCGATAAGCGCGACGATCGGCACCTTGAGGTCGAGCGCCTTGTCCATCAGATGACAGATCTTGCGTCCTTCGGCCACGCCGAGTGTGCCGCCTTTGACGGAAAAGTCCTGCGCGTAGACGGCCACCTTGCGGCCGAACACTTCACCGAAGCCGGTGATGACCGCGGATCCCGCGCGACCGCCGTTGATGTCTCCGCCGCGGAATCGGCCGATCTCCTCAAAGGAGCCGGTGTCGAGCAGCAGGTCGAGGCGCTCGCGAGCGGTCAGCTTGCCCTTCACATGCTGACGATCGCGGGCATGGTCCTCGGCCTCGTGCGCGAGCTGGGCGGCGCGCAGCACGGATGCGCGGATCGGTTGCGATGCGCGCGCTTCGGCGGCCGCGTCCTCGCCGTGATGCTCCTGCTGCTCCATGACGACCTTCACGGCCTCCTTGACGGCCGGGCTTGCGATGATGTCGGTCACTTCGCACCGCCTTCCGTCTTGGATTCCGCGTCGCCTTCGGCAGCATTGGCATGGGCGGCGCCATTTTCGACGGCGTCGGCATCGGCCGGCTTGGCAGAGCCGCCGACGTCGATGGTCATCAGCGTCTCCCCCGCCTCGACGCCTGCCGCCGGACCGACGAAGATCTTGGTGACGGCACCCTTGACCGGCGCGTACACGTAGTTCTCCATCTTCATGGATTCGAGCACCACAAGCAGATCGCCCTTGGCCACTTCCTGGCCTTCGGCGACGTTGACGCGCGTGACAACGGCCTGCATCGGGCTGGCGATCACACCGGACTGTCCATCATCGGTCTGCCGCTTCTTCTCGACATGGTGCAGCCCCTGGCCGCGCAGCGGCTGGATGGCGCGCTTGACGTCACGCGCCTTGGCTCCGCCCGTCAGATTGGCCACGATGTCGTTCGGCACGGTCAGCGACACGCGATGGTTGTTGACTTCGATGACGAAGGTCTCGCTGGATTCCTTCGTCTCGGCCTCCTTCGCGCCGGCGGCGCCGGCCATGGACGCCGGCTGTCCGCCTTTGGTGGAGGAGGCTTCCTTGTTGAGGTACTTTCGTTCCAGCCACTTCGTGCTCACGTCGTAGGCCACGCCATGCTCGGCGGCGAATTCGTCGTCGTTGAAGATCTGCTCGAACAGGCTCGCCGGGGTCGGCACACCCTCCACCTTGAGCTCCTCGAGCGCGCGGCGCACGCGTGCCACGGCAGCGGCGCGATCGGAGGCGGTGACCACGAGCTTGCCCATCATCGAATCGAACTTCGGGGAGACGGTGTCGCCTTCCACCACGCCGGAATCGACGCGGATGCCCGGGCCGGACGGCCATGCGAGCTTGGTCAGCGTGCCGGAGCTCGGCGCCAGATTCTTCGCCGGATCCTCGCAGGTCAGCCGGAGCTCGAAGCTGTGTCCGCGCAGCGGGTGGTCGACGGTCAGCTCGCCGCCGTTGGCGATGGTGAGCTGTTCTCGCACCAAATCAAGGCCGCAGACCTCTTCGCTGACGGTGTGCTCCACCTGCAGACGGGGATTGACCTCCAGGAAATACACCTTGCCCTGTTCGGTCACCATGAATTCGCAAGTGCCCAGACCGATGTAGTCGACCGCTTCGAAAAGCCGGCGTGAGTAAGTCTCCAGCTGTTCGAGCACGCCGTCGGAAAGGAACGGCGCCGGCGCTTCCTCCACCAGCTTCTGGTTACGGCGCTGCACGGAGCAGTCGCGGGTGGAATACACGGTGAAATTGCCGTGCGAATCGCGTCCGCACTGCGTTTCGACGTGACGGCCCTTGTCGATGAACCGTTCGACGAAATACTCGTCCAAATCGCCGCCCTGCAGCGCATCGTGGTTCATGTAGAAGCCACGCAGCTCATCGTCGTTGTGCACGAGAGTGATGCCGCGGCCGCCACCGCCGTCGGTGCGCTTGAGCATCAGCGGATAGCCGTGCGTGTGCGCGAAGTCGAGCAGCAGTCGCATGTCGGAAATCGACTGGGAAATGCCGGGAACCGGCGGCACCTTCGCGAAAGTGGCCACGCGGCGGGCCGTGATCTTGTCGCCCAGGTCGACGAGCGCCTTCGGATTCGGGCCGACCCACGTGGCGCCGGCGTCGAGGACCTTCTGCGCGAAGCTTGCGACTTCGGAAAGGAAGCCATAGCCAGGGTGCACCGCGTCGGCACCGCTGCGCTGCAGGATGTCGATGAGCAGATCCTCGTTGAGATACGTGTCCTTGTAGGTGTCGCCAGACAGCAGATACGCATCATCGGCCATCTGCACGTACTGTGCGTGACGGTCCTGTTCGGCGTAGACCGCGACCGTGGGAATCCCCATCTCACGTGCGGTGCGCACGACTCGAAGCGCGATTTCGCCGCGATTCGCCACCAGTAGTTTGTTGACATTCTTAGGCATAATGTCAAGTTTGGCGGTCGAGGCGTGATTCGACGAACTCGTTTCCCACAAAAGATTCGCGATCTTTTTGTAAGGCTCCACAAACGTTACCGAAACTTAGCAACCCTACGATGGGGAGCATTGATTGACGAAAGACTCATTTTCGTCAGTTTTTGTAGCATCCTGTAGCATCCGCAAAAAGGGAGGATTCCACCATGCGCAACGCAATCCTGACCATCTCATCCGCGGCCAAAACGGCCACCAGCGGCAAATTCGGCGCCGTTTTGAAGTCCACGCTGTTCGCCGTGCTGCTCGCCGCCGCCTCCATGGCGGGCGCCGTGCCGATTCCGGGCACTCCGGTTCCGATCACCCTGCAGACCTTCGTGGTCATGCTGGCCGCGCTGATGCTGCCGTGGAAGCAGGCGGGCGCCGCGGTGCTCATGTATCTGGCCGCGGGCGCGGCTGGTCTGCCGGTGTTCGCCGGCGGCGCGTCCACCATGGCTTTGGTCGGCCCGAGCGCCGGCTTCCTCATCGGTTTCCTGCCGGCCGCCGTCGTCACCTCGCTGCTCAAGGGCAAGGCGCGTGTCGATTCCCTGAAGCATGTTGTGTTGACCGCCGCACGGTATCTGTTCGCCTGCGTGGCCGGCTGCATCGTGCTTGACTATCTGCTCGGCTTCATCGTGCAGTCCGCCATTACGGGCGTGGCGATGCCGGTGGTGGCCATCGCTTCGATGGGCTTCATTGTGGGCGATTGCATCAAGGCGGTTGTGGCTTCGCTGGTCGCGAGCGGACTGGCAAAGCTGCAGTGACTTTTATCGGCAGCGACTTTTTCTGCAGTAGTTTTCTACGACTTTTTGCTGGGAATTTTCTGCTGAGGGTTTTCCGCTGAGAATTTCCGCTGTGATTTCCGGGTTTCTTCGTGATTTCCGGGTTTCTTCGTGATTTCCGGGTTTCTTCGTGATTTCCGGGTTTTGATACAGTCTTCCGTTTTCGCTGTGATTTTCGTTTTCGCTGTGTCCGGTGGGGCCGGCGGATACCAACGTGCGACACGCTCCGGGCCGCTCAGGCCGAGTCTTTACGGTCTTACGTTGGTATCCGCCGGCCCCACCTCGTTTTGGGGGAATGTTGCGTTTGCGGGTGGCGCGGTTTTTGGATATTGCGATTTTGGGAAATGCCGCTTTTCTCGAATATTGCGTTTTTTTGAAACGTACGATTTTCGAAAAAAGCGCTTTACGACTTTATGAGGGATGAGGGTTAGAGAATTATTGGGGTAGGACGCCTACGTCGGCGGTGCGCACGGTGTGCAGGTTGCCGTTGTCGTCTCTGATGGTGAGGGAGGCGTCGGGGTTGAGTTCCAGCGCGGTGCCGCGCAGGGTGGTGCCGTCCACGAAATGCGCCTCGCATGGCTTGCCGAGCGTCCAGCAGACCGGACGCATCTCCTCCATCGCACGCGTGGCCTCACGCTGCGGGTCGGCTTCGAAATCGGCGAGCCTTGATCGCAAACCGTCCACCAGATGGGCCGCGATCATGTCGCGCAATGTCATGGAATCGGGCAGGCCATGCGCGACCAGCTGCAGCGACGTGGCCTTGTCGGTTGGCAGATGGTCTTCGGGGACGGCCAGGTTCAGGCCGATGCCGAAGACGATGCCGACGCGTTCCGTTGCGGCAGCCACATCAGTGGTACCAGTTGTACCGTCCGCGATGGGAGTTGCGGCAAGCGGAACCATTTCGGCGAGCACGCCGCCCAGTTTCTTGCCGTCGACGAAAATGTCGTTCGGCCATTTGAGCGCGATGTCCTTGCCGAGCGGGCCGCCGCAATCGCGGATGGCCGCGATAATCGCGTTGCGCGCCTCGCAGCCGGCGATCATCTGCAGCCAGCCGTTGACGGACGTGTCCCGCACAATCGCCGTAGGCACGCTGACCACCAGGGAGACGATGAACGACTCCCCCACCGCGCTGGTCCATTGATGGTCGAGACGGCCACGGCCGGCGGTCTGCTCGTCGGCGCAGATCGCCACGATTTCACGGCCGGTCCAATCGCGTCCATCGCAGCCATCGAGGCCATCTCGTCTGGCCGAGCCGAACAGCGCGCCTTTGCGCACCAATTCGGCGGCGTACGTGTTGGTGGAGCCCACTGAGTCCAGCGCGATCACCTGGTCGGCCGCGACGCAGGTGCGTGGCATGGTCAATGCGGAATCCAATATGGTCGTCATGATTCCTTCTCCTGTCCGTCGAGCTGTCGTCCATCAAGCTGTCGTCCATCGAGATGCCGTTCGTCGGCGTCCTGCTTGTCGGACTGCTGTCTGTCGATGCGACGCCCGCCGATACGCCGTTTGCCCGCCGTCGACGTGCCAACGTACGACGCCTCGCGTGCGGCAAGCCGCGCGGCACGCGACTCGCGCCAGAACTCCAGGCACAGGAATCCGAACACGAATGCGATCGGAAGCATATGCCGTTCGAAATTGTTGGCCGGTGCGGTGATCATCACACCCATAAGCAGCAGCAACGGCAGATGCCATGACAGCGACCGCCATCGACGCAGCACCACTTCGGCGGCGCCGATCAGCAGTGTCAGCGTGACATACAGGTTGCCGTGCGTCACCCAGCCAAGCACGGGAATCTGTCCCCATTTCTTGGCGAAGCCGGCCACCTGGTTGCGCCACTGGTGGTTGTACAGGTGAATCCATTCGTTGTCGGACTGCACGTAATCGTTGTTCACGTAGTAGTCCATCGACACGTATGGCAGGTCGGTCACGTTGAAGTATCCGAAGCATTCGGCGAAGAGCGCATCGAGCGCGATCTGAGGATTCGCCTTGACGATCTGCCACCATGCGTCATTGAAATCCTTCATGTCGTCCTTGGTGACGGTACGCCACTTGTAGCTGACCTTCTTGGACTGGATACCCGACGATTTCACCGGGTCGGCGTCCTGCTGGAAGTACGATTCGGCCATCTGGTCGAGGTTGAAGACGGGAGCGAGTTTCTTGGCCGCGTCCTCGGGAATGCCCTGCGGATTGTATTTCGCCACGCGGGCGATCTGCTGCAGCTGGATGCCACGGCTTTCGATCGGATCGCCGCCGATGACGGCACCGCTGTTCACCAGATAGACGAGGCCGCCATGGATGAGCACGGTCGGCAGCATCAATGCGACCACGTACGTCTTCCAACGTTTACGGTCGTTGATGATGGCCAGCAGCGCGGCGAACAGAATGATGTACCACGCGTATTTGGCGCTGATCAGCATGACGCAGCTCGACATGAACAGTGCCGCCAAGGAACGTTTGCGCAGTTTCATGGGCTTGCCGTTGATGGTGGGCAGCGCCTTGATATGCGTCATATGCAGCTCATACCACACGCCGAACCACCAGACGAACGCGAACGCGAACAACGGCGATTTGGTCAGTGAGATCGTGGCGAACACCGCCAACGGGCACACCATGAAGAACAGCAGGATCACGAAACGCGTCTTCGCGCCGGCGCGCAGTCTGGACGGACGCGCCACCACACCCGCCTCGGGATGGGTGAAATCGCGCATGTTCCAGCAGTCGTGCCGTTCGGGATGGGAGAAGTCGAACGTGCCGACGCCCAGCCTACGCCACGGCAGATTGAAGAAACGATTGGCGGTGGCGGCGCAGCAGAACGCGGCGAACAGCCATTGCAGCGCGGCCAGCGCCACGATGCCGGCGTCGTTGGAATCGGTGAAATACCGGGAGACCGCGGCGAACGCACCGTAGAAAACGGTCAGCACGATGTTGTGCTGGTCGGTCAGATACGTGGGATTGGCCGGCCACATGTAATGCGCGGTCGGGTAGATGTCCATCGGCACGAATGAGAAGAAGCCGATGTATGGCTGTTTCAGTCCGGTCCACTGGTTCAACGCCCAGCTGAATTCGCGGATCTGGGAGCGGATGTCGGCGCCGTACGCGGCGAGCAGGGTGGTCGGAATCCACAGCCAGCCGATGACGAACAGCAGCATGAGCTTCCACCAGCAGTCGGTGCAACGTGTCAGCTTGCGGCCGATCCAGACGATCACCGCATGGATGGCGCGCCCCGGTCGGCTATGCGCGGCGTCGCTCAGATGGCGCAGCATGATGCCCAATACCGTCGTCGGCGTGCCGGACACCTCCTGACACAGCTTGACGTATCGACGTGAGAAATACGTCGGCAGCACGCGCTCGCCACGGCCGTAACGGACCAGAGACCGCAATATAGCAAACGAAACAACGAAGGCGATCGCCATGTACAGCACGTTGGCCCAGCCGAAGTCGGCGAGTCCGGCGCCAAACCAGTACAGCGGGCCGATGCCGCAGCACCACGCCACCCACAGGCATGCGAGCACGCCCAACGTCCAGCTGAGGAACGTGTCGGCTTTTCCGGCTTTCTTGTTTTCGCTCATAGTCGGCATATTACCGCCACTGCGCGAATGGGGACCGGAACGGTCGGCGAACGTGCGGCAATTCGCAGATACGACGATTAGAATGGACGGTTATGAACTCCGAGCAGGCAGACATCCTCGACCTTTTGTCAGGCCATACCGACGATACGACCATCGAGCGGTTGGCTTTCGAATGCCTGTTGACGAACATGACCGACGATCGTGTGGTCTCCTTGATGAACATTCTCGGATGGCAAGGCGATTTCAACTGTTTTGCGATCGGCGGGGTGCCTTCGGCCAGTCTTGCCTCGACATCCCTCGCCATCCGCAAGGCGGTGCGCGATTTGGGTGGCGAGCATGTGGTCATCGGCACGTACGGCACTTTCCTGCTGGCTTTGGCTTGCCAGATGGGCGCGGTCACGCCGGAGGTGACCTGTACCGCGGTCATGCCGGCGTTCAGCGAGGACGAGCCACTGTATTTGAGCCCGGTCCGTTCCGGTGTGGCGGGGGCTTCGCATGCGTTGCGTGAGACGATGTTCTCGCTGCAGGCGGCTCCGGCGCTGTCCACTCCTTCCCGTCCGCTGCGTGCCGACGAGCTGTTGCCGGAGCGTGCGCTGCTGGGTGATGATTACGCGCGTGAGGAACTGTATCGGAACGTATATCAGGTGCTGCGCGGCGAGAATCCCGATGATCCCACTTATCTGACGGTGTCCACGTTCCTGAAGTATGGCAGTTCGTTGGAGAACACGGCGAAGGAGCTGAATGTGCATCCGAACACCGTGCGCTACCGCTTGAAGCGTGCCGCCGAAACGACCGGCTGGGATGCCACCGATCCGCGTGACGCGTATGTGCTGACGACCGCGCTGGCGATTGGCCGTATGCGCGACCGCTGAGCCGCTGCCCGGGTGGTGTGGCGTCTGGGTACGCCCGTTGCGCCCGTCAATCCGGTCATAAAGTCATGAATCTTTCCGAACATATGAAAAGACCCGCATGCTGCGATTGCGGATACGGGTCTTTTGGTATCCATGCTGGATGATGAATCGCAGGAGGATTTAAGAGCCAATAAGAACCTGGGTGTTTATAAGGGAGCCCTCTATGAGAACATGGTAGGAGAAGCTCTCATCAAGCAAGGATATAAGCTGTTCTATTACAAAAAAGAGGATTCCACTCTGGAAGCCGATTTCTTCATTCGTTCAACCGCATCCTTGATTCCTGTTGAAGTAAAGGCGAAAAGCGGGCGGGCAAAATCAATGAAAACATTGATCACCTCTGATCACTACCCGGATATCAGATATGGGATTAAGTTCTCAAAGAACAATATCGGGCATGAGGACAGGATATACACCTTCCCGTACTTCTGCATTTTTCTGCTGAAAAGATTTATGGTTGGTTTTCACGCTGAAGAAGAAGCGGAATAACAAAGACAGCATGGGGAACATACAGCAGAAAAAATCTGGCAAAAGTTCCCTGCAAAACTGAATACAACCTGATTCGACCGTTCATTGAAAAAGTGGACGGTCTTTCTTTTTGTCAAGGTTCACTTCCGTTGAGAACTTGGCTAAAAATATGTTCAACTTCTCAATTGAAATGCTACATAGCCGCCGGTGATTCCTCATCGGCGGCTAAATCTTTATGAAGGAGGGTATGCAAATGACAAACGAAGAACTGAACACCGCTTTGTATAAGAAGGTGTTCGCAGAACAGGAGAAGTATCGGGAGTGGCTGCTTTCCCAGCCGCCCGACGAAATCCTGAACCACTGCTACGAGTACACGGTGCGGGAGGACATCGTGCTGGCACTGGAGGAATACGACTTGTCCGATAAGCAG